>QLAH01000062.1_pt1 | contig 116636 bp, 96 predicted proteins | sample 4693081 | NCBI WGS metagenome assembly QLAH01 (sample SAMN09425401, study PRJNA476045) | Lake water metagenome, whole genome shotgun sequencing project.
TGGATCGTCGGAGTCGACAACCACGGGCACCCGTGCGTTCGGTAGCACCAAAGGGAGCGGCCGCAGCCGCGACCGCTCAAACCACGGGTGCCCGTGGACAAAGTCCACGGAACGAGAACCGTCGGAGTCGACGGCTGACGTCGTCCGTTCCTTGGACTTCGTCCAAGGGCACCCGTGCGTTCGGCAGCACCAAAGGGAGCCGCCGCAGCGGCGACCGCTCAAGGACGGGAGCCGCCGCAGCGGCGACCGCTCAAGTCACGAAAGCCACCCATGGGATTTGAACCCACGACCTGCGCTTTACGAAAGCGCTGCTCTACCGCTGAGCTAGGGTGGCAGGGCGGAGAAGCATACCCGAAGTCGGTTGGGATTGCAGGGGGTAACGGTCGCGCCCGCGCGGACCCCTCTGGCCAATCCCGGGTGTGAGGCCGCGGACTTCGCCGATCCATCCAGCGGTTGTTCATCGGTCTTCGGGCGGCACATCTGCGCGGATCATGCGGGAAATGCGGGTAAGTCCGAGAGATTTCTCGGGTGAGCCTCCGCCTGTGCCGAAATCCACTAAGGACCTTGGCGTCGAGGCGTTCGGAAAGCGCCTTGGACTTTGGCCTTGAAGGATGGGAATGGCCCCGATGACTCACACACACGCGCGCCGAGCGCTCGGCACCGCTTCGCACCCGACCCGCGCCCTTGGCGCAAGCCTGCTCGCAGCTTCCGTTCTCTGCGCGTGCATGTCGGATGGCCGATCGCGGCACGATACAAGCGCTCCCTTCAGCACGGCCGAGGTTCACGGACTTGCACCAAGCCCCGGGGTCGTCCGCACGACGCCGCACGCAGCGCCGTGCAGACCGGATTGCTCGCATGGGAATGCGCACCGGCTGACGGCCTTCCCGATCGGCCCGAGCGGCCCGAGCGCGCCCGACGCATCGACGAAGCGGCCGACGGCGCGCGTTGCGCAGCCGGAGGCCCGAGACGATGGTGCACTCTCCCGCGGCGACTCGCGGCTCGTTCCTCCTGTTCTGCGTCCCTTCGTGACGGTGGTCGAGATCGATCGTGTTCGTCTGCGCGCACTGGCGGAGCAAGGTGGCGGCGTGCTTCGCGGTGTTCCCATCGATCCTGAACGAAGCGTCGATCTCGCGCTTGTTCCCGTGCAGCCCTTCACGGCCGACGCCGTGGTCGAGACCTTCGGCGCGGGCCCTGTCGTGACGACGCAGCCCTCGGTCGACGGCGTGTATCTCGCGGGCGAGGTGCTCGGCGCGGGAGAGAGCCGTGCGTTCATCGCCTCGACCGCAGCAGGGACCTTCGGGTTCGTCGAGTTCCCAGAGGAGACGATCATCCTCTCGAGCGGCTCCTTCGGGAGCGGACTGCCCACGGTCGCCTACAGCCTCCAGGCGCTGCCTCCCGGCTTCATCGAGCAGCCCGAGTGGACGTGCGCGTCGGAAGCGGACGCCGGCGACGGTGGCGACGACGCCGACGCGGGCGCTGGATCGGGCTCCGAAGGCGGCATCGCGTTCCTCGGCGGCGCCGCATGCAGGCAGATCCGCGTCGCCTACGAGACCGACCATGAGTTCCTGCAGCTCTTCGCGGAAAACACCGAGGCGGCCACGGGATACGTGGGCACCGTCGCGGCCGCTGTGACCACGATCTTCAGCCGCGATGTGAATGCGCGGCTCTCCGCGTCGTACCTCCGGCTCTGGTCGACCCCCTCGGACCCTTGGACCGCCACAGGGCTGACCACGCAGCTCAGCCAGTTCCGCAACCACTGGATCACCAACATGGGTGGCGTGACCCGCGAACTCGCCCACTTCCTCTCGGGGCGCGGACTTGGCGGCGGCATCGCCGACCTGCCGGGCCTCTGCGGCGGAGCCAGCTTCGGATACGGGCTCTCCTCGACGCTGAACGGGTTCTTCCCGACGCCGCTCGAGGACAACAGCATGCAGAACTGGGATATCTACGTGATCGCCCACGAGCTCGGCCACAATCTCGGAGCCATTCATACGCATTCGTTCACGCCGCCGATCGACGGCTGCGGCTCGAGCCCGCAGAACTGCAGCGCAGCGGCGCTCGGAACCATCATGTCCTACTGCGCCTTCTGCCCGGGCGGACAGGCGAACATCGCGCTCTCGTTCCATCCGCAGAACATCGCGGCGATGAACTCGTATCTCTCGGCCCTCGGCTGCGACTACACGGGCCCTGCACGTGCTCCTGTCGCGGTCGCGGACGCGGTCACGGCGTACGCAGGCGTCGCGCGGTCGGTCGACGTGCTCGCGAACGACATCCCGTTCAACTGCGAGACGGTTGTGATCGACTCCTTCACGGCCGTCACGGCGGCCGGCGCGACCGTGACGCGCGCCTCGGGCACTGGGCCCGAACTCTACGATGTGCTCGTCTACTCGCTTCCCGCGGGTTCCGCCTTCACGGGCGTCGACTCCGTGAGCTACGTGCTGCGCGACACTTCGGGCCAGACGGCGGTCGGAAGCTTGTCTGTCACGGTGGCACCGCTGCGCACGGCTGACAATCCCGTCGGCACGACCCCCGGGCTCGCGGCGGGCTACTACGCCCTGTCCTCGCCCACTGCGCTCCCGAACTTCTCCAACCTCACGCCGTACGCATCGGGCGCCGTCCCGTCGCTCGCATACTCGCCGACCAGCGGTGCGTTCGCGGGAAGCGGGCGATCCGACAACCTCGGCGCCGTCTTCCAAGGGTGGATTCAGATTCCTTCCTCAGGCGGCTGGACCTTCACGCTTACCTCCGACGAGGGCTCGCGTCTCTTGATCGGCGACCAGACGGTCGTCTCCCACGACGGCCTGCATGGCTTCACGCCAGCAAGCGGAACCATCGGCCTCGCGGCAGGACGCCATGCCTTCCGCGTCGAGTACTTCGAGCGCACGGGCACCGCTGGACTCGTCGCGTCGTGGGAGGGCCCTGGCGTTGCGTTCGCCATCATTCCAGCGGCCAACTTCTGGCAAGGCGGCCGCATCTCGCCCGCGGACTTCAATCAGGACGGGGCCGTCAACTCGACCGACCTCACCATGCTTCTCAGCGAGTGGGGAACAATCGACTCGCCGTTCGACCTCACGGGCGACGGGCTGGTGACGGGATCGGACCTGACTGTCCTGCTCTTCGAGTGGACCCCCTGAGCGCTGCTCAAGCCTCTGAAGGCGAACAGACGATCCTGCGTCGAGACGCGCCGGGAAGGAGCGGGAAGGGACGCCCGTCCTGCCATGGGCGGTGCAGATCGCGGAAGTGCGGGGAGGTCGGAAGGCCGCTCTGGCCTCCAGGGGTCACCAGGACGCCGCTGTCTAGATGCGATGGCGAAACAGACGAACGCTGGCTCGCGCCGAAGGTCGGCGTCTGCACGCGAACGGTGGTCGGGTGCCCGGGAAGCGGCGCGTTCGGCATGGCCGCGATGCGCGCTGCAGCGCCGAGCGAGTCGGCTGCGGGATGGCGCATCGAAAGCCTGTTGCGTTCTCCGCGCGTGACAAATCGAGGCGAGTCGCCTCCAAGGGCGCCCGTGTCCGCAGCCTCCACTGCGATCGCCGCGCGGGCGGAGCGCGCGAGCCAGTCGCGCGCGGCGAGGGCCCACGCGTCTTCCACCGCGCTTGCGCCGCAGAGATGAGGTGCGCGCGACTCGAGCGCGCGCAGCAGTGCTTCGTCGTCAAGCGCCGCGATCGCCTCGCGCGCAGAGAGGCCGCCACGCTCGCCCATCTCCGACGCGGCGAGCCAGCCTGCGAACGCGCTCGCCATCTCGCGGCGGACGCCGTCGAGGAGAACGGGTGCCGAGGAGTCCGCCGTCACCGCGCCGTCCCACTCTGCGAGCACGCGTCGCGCCGAGAGCGACGGCTCGGGAACGGCGTCCGCGCCGAGCGCAGCGAGAATGGCGTCGCGCCAACGCAGGAGCCGCGGCGAGCGCACATCGAGCTGGACGTCGTGCAGCGCGCTCTCGTCCCAGTCGCTCCGCGCCGCCAGGATCTCGCGCAGGCGATGCGCACGGTCGCCATGCGCCTCGTCGCTTCCAAGAACGCCGAGCAGCGCGTCCTCGGGCACGATCGGCAGCTGGTTTCCGCTGGTGAGGATCCCGCTCGCGGGGTCGACGATCGTCGGCTTCGCATCCGCCGGCACGGTGCCCCGCCACGGGGGCGCCTCGCGCCAGTCGAGGATCCTCGGTGTCGGCGCGTCGCGCAGGGGGAGGCTTCCAGAGATCGTCCATCCGATGCGTCCATCGCCGCTTGCGACAAGGACATTCTGCGGCGGGCCCTGCCAGCGGCGCGCGCAGTCGAGCGCCTCCTCGAGCGTCGTCGCCGCGCACATGTCGAAGAGCCCGAAATCGATCGCCGCGTCCATGAGGATCGGCGAGCGCAGCGCGAGGAGCCGCCCGTCGGGGAGCGTCGCGACCACGGGGCCGTAGGTGGTGGCGAGCGTCTCGACCTCGCGCCGCGATGCGCCAGTCCCGAGCGTGACCGTGCGCCGAACGAGGCGGTGCGGCCCCGATGGCGCGTGGTGAAGGTCGGGGTCCTCGGCCGTGCGCTCGACGACCACGAGGTCGCAGAGATCGGTGGTCAGGTTGGTGAAGCCCCACGCGACATGGCCGTTCGTCCCTTGGACGAGAAGCGGCACGCCGGGAAGCGACAGTCCGACGAGGCGCCCAGATTCCCACTGAAGATCGACGCGATACCAGAGGTTCGGCGCCATCAGCGCAAGGTGCATGTCGTTCCCGACGATGGCGCGTCCATCGCGCGTGCGCGCCCCAGCGACCGCAAACGCGTTCGAGCCGGGCTGCGTCAGCGGCTTCTCGGGCAGCGGAGCTGCGACGGGCGGAGGGGCCGCGTCAGCCGCGCCGCGCGGCCGAAGGTCGAGCATCGCTGCATCGGGAAGCGGCGGAGCCGAAGGTGAAGGCCGGGCGTCGACCGTCATGTCGAGCGCGCTGCGGCTCGAGGTGAGGAACGCCGCGACAGGCTCTCCGAACGCCCGATGGAGCGGCGTGCGCGCGCGGTCCGCGCGGTCGGACCCGTCGAGATAGCGTGCCATCCCGAGCTGGACGAGCATCGAGTCGACGGGTGTCCACGGCGCGCACTCTGCCTTGAGAAGCTGGTACTCGAACGGCTTCGCAGCGGCGAGCTGCGCGTTGACGCCCGCCGCGTAGGCCTCGAGCAACGCGCGATGCTCCTCGGGAAGGCGCGCGACGGCCCTTTCCGCGATGGCGCGCAACCCGAGTGCGACGGTCGCCTCGTCGCGATCGATCGCAGCGGGGATCAGCTGCCCGAGTTCGCCCGCCGACTCGCGCCGCGCAAGATCCATCTGCAGGAAGCGCTCGCGCGCGTGGATCCAGCCCTGCGCGCAGGCGGCGTCGCGCAGCGTCTTCGCGCGGATCGTGGGGATGTCGAACGAGTCGAGGTCGATCTCGACGGGCGCGGCAAGAGCGGGGAGCACGGCGCGCAGGGGCTCGTTTGGATCAGGTCCAGGGCCTGCTGCGAGCGCGAGCGCCGCGAGGAGAGAGATCGTGCTGTAGGGCATGTTGGTCGACTTCGTTCCGCGGGAGCACCCTTGCGGTCGCGTGCGGTTCGGGTAGCGTATCCCGCGGCAGCGGCAGCGGAGGCCGCGCACGAACTCGGAGGCGACATGCATCGACGCGACGCGCTCGGAATCCTCGGCCTCGCCTCGCTCGGTGGACTGGTGGGCCATGCGCTGGCCGCCGTGCCCCAGGAGGGCGGCGCAGGGAAGCAAGGCGAAGGCGCCGCGCGCACCGACTCTGCCGCGCGAAACCCGATCTCGCTCGCACAGTGGTCTCTCCATCGCCGCTTCGGGTTCGGAAGGCCGGAGGAGCGGGCGAAGGAGCCTGCGGATCCCATGGACTTCGCGCGAATCGCCCGCGAGGAGTTCGGGATTCCGCTCATCGAACTGGTGAACTCGTTCTACCGCGCACGCATCGGCGAGAAGTCGTTCGCTCGCGAACTGCGCGGGCGCTGCGACGACGCGGGCGCGTCGGCGCTTCTCATCATGTGCGACGGCGAAGGGCTTTGCGGAGCGGCAGAGGACGCCGCGCGCGCCGCCTTCGCAGCCAATCACGTGAAGTGGCTCGAGCTTGCGCAGGCGCTTGGCTGCCACGCGATCCGCGTGAATGCGATCGGTGAGGGCGATGCAGCCGAGCAGGCGACCCGCTGCGCCGACGGCCTCTCGAAGCTCGTGGCGCTCGCGAAGCCCTTCGGCATCTCCGTCATCGTGGAGAACCATGGCGGCTTGTCGTCGGACGGCAACTGGCTCGTCGGGGTGATCAAGTCCGTGAACGACCCGCTCTGCGGCACGCTTCCCGACTTCGGCAACTGGCGCGATGCGAACGGCGTGCTGGTTGACCCCGTGCGCAATGTCGAGCTGGTCATGCCCTATGCGAAGGCCGTCTCCGCGAAGAGCTACGACTTCGACAAGGACGGCAACGAGACGCTGCTTGACTACAAGCGGCTCCTCGAGGTCGTGCGCGCAGCGGGCTATCGCGGCCCGATCGGCATCGAGTACGAAGGAAAGCGCCTCAGCGAGGCCGACGGCATCCGCGCGACGAAGGCGCTGCTGGAACGGCGCCCCTGAGCGGCGGCCGATGCCTCGGCTCGAGGCCCGTCTCCCTCAGGATGGTCGTTCCTCGCGGGGCGCACCGCGCGCGCTCGTGCGCCGCCAGAGCGCAGCCTCACGCGCGGACATGGAACCGCTCGAAGAGGAACGCAGGGCTGACCGTGCAGCCGACGAGCGTCCACGGCCCGAGGCTGCGCGCCCGCTGCCAGGCTCCCGCGGGCACCTCGATCTGGGGGCGCTCGCCGTCGTGGAGCGCTGTCCCGAGTACGCGCGTGCGGACAGGCTGCCCTTCCTCCTCGATCGAGAGTTCGAGGGGACTGCCCGCGTAGAAATGCCAGATCTCCGCGGCGTCGACGCGATGCCAGCGGTTCTCGACGCCATGGGGAAGGAGGAAGTAGATGGCCGTGCCTGCGCCGCGCCCGCCGTCCGCGGGGGCGTGCCGCCAGGTCTCTCGGTAGAAGCCGCCCTCGGGGTGCGGCGCGAGGTCGAGAAGTCGGATGATCTCCTCGGCGGATTCCGAGCGGGGTGGCAAAGGGATGGCTCGTTCCTGCATGGCGTACACCCTATACTCGCCGCCCGAATCCCGTTGAACGACTTTTTCCTGCAGGAACCGATGAGCCAGCTCGCAATGACGGAACCCAAGACGAAAGAGCAGCGTCCGAGCGCGCACGGCGCCATCCTCGTGTCCGGCGCGGGAGGCGAGATGGGCCACGCCCTGCTCGCGATGCTGGCGGCGCGGCACCACGGAACGCGCGAGATCATCGCGCTCGACCTGCGTGCGCTGCCCGCCGACAGCGCTGTGCACGCGGCTGCGTCGTATGCGGGCGATGTCTCGGACGCCGCGTTCATCGACGACCTCGCGCTGCGCCACGAGGTGTCCGAGGTGTGGCACCTCGCCGCGCTCCTCTCGACCCGCGGAGAGAAGAGCCCGGAGCTCGCGCTGAAGGTGAACGTCATGGGCAGCGCGAACCTTCTGAAGCTTGCCGCAGACAGCGCGGCGCGCCGCGGCACGAGCGTGAAGTTCATGTTCCCGTCGACGATCGCTGTCTACGGCGTGCCGACCATCGAGGCGAAGCGGGCCGCGGGTCGCGTCTCCGAGGACCAGTGTCTCGAGCCGATCACGATGTACGGCGTCAACAAGCGCGCCGTCGAGGAGATGGGCCGCTACTACGCGCGCCACTACCGCCTTCTCGCCGCGGATCGCATGGACTGCGCGGTTGACTTCCGCTCGATCCGTTTCCCGGGGATCATCTCGGCCGACACCGTGCCGACGGGTGGGACCAGCGACTACGGCCCCGAGATGCTGCACGCGGCGGCGCAGGGCAAGCCCTACGCATGCTTCGTGCGCCCCGACGCCCGCATTCCGTTCATGACGATGCCCGACGCCGTGCGTTCGCTCATGGAGCTCGCAGAGGCGCCACGCGAGAAGCTCTCGCGGCTCGTCTACAACGTCTCGGCCTTCGCGCCGAGCGCCGCGGAGATCGCCGAGAAGGTGCGCGAGTTCTTCCCGAAGGCGGAGATTGGCTTCGCGCCCACGATCGAGCGGCAGAAGATCGTCGACAGCTGGCCAGAGGACTGCGACGATGGCGCCGCGCGCCGCGACTGGGGCTGGAAGCCAGAGCACGGATTCCACGAGGCGTTCGCGGAGTATCTCGTTCCGAGGATCAGGTCGCGCTACGGCGTGTGAAGCCGCAGCGCGCGGGGGCATGACGCGCGGATGGTGACACGCGGATGGCAACGCGCGGATGACAACGCGCGGATGACAGGGCAGGGATGGCAACGCAGGGACTCTCGATCCTTGTTCTCCTCGGCGGGCTCGCCGTCGCGCTGCCGTTCGCCTACTTCTCGATGCGCTCCGCTCGGAAGCGCCGTCACATCCGCGACACGCCCACCTCGAAGACGGCGGGCGTGTTCATCGGCGACGTCGAGGTGAAGGGGACCGCCGAGATCGCCTCGCCGCTCGTGAGCTACCTCGCCGAGCGCCGCTGCGTCCACTATGCGTGGAGCATCGAGGAGCACTGGCGCCGCACCGTCGTCGAGAGCTACACCGATTCGAAGGGAAACCGCCGCACGCGCACTCGCATCGAGAGCGGCTGGACCACGGTCGCCTCGGGCGGCGAGACGAGACCATTCTTCGTGCTCGACGACACAGGCCACATCCTGGTCAGGCCGGAGGGGATGACGGTCGAGGGCCGTTCCGTGTTCGCGCTCAACTGCGGCCCGAGGCACCCGTTCTACTATGGCCGCGGACCTGCGGGCGCAGTCGCCAACTCGACTTTCACGCGGCAGTTCTCCGAGACAGCGATTTCGCTCCACGAACCCGTGTTCGTGATGGGCCGCGCGCGACAGCGCGCCGACGTCGTCGCCGCGGAGATCGCCTACGACCGCGACGCGCGCTTCTCGCTGGTGACCGTCCGCTCGGAGGAGGATGTGGCAAGCGGCTATGGCGCGACGGGCTGGGTGCTCGGGATCCTCGGCCTCTGCGTGGCGACGACGGGTGGTGTGCTCGCCGTCGCCGGCGAGACGCAGGGCGACGGGCCGCGGATCGCGCTGTGGGGAGGATTCGGAGCCGCGGGGTACCTCGCTGTGATCGCGATGCTCTGGGCCGTCATGACCTTCAACGCGCTTGTCGGACTTCGTGAACGCGTGCGGCGGGGCTGGTCGAACATCGATGTCGAGCTCAAGCGCCGCGCCGATCTCATCCCGAACCTCGCGGAGACCGTGAAGGGTGCCCGCGCGCACGAGGCCGACGTGCAGCGGCTGCTCGCGCTCCTCCGGTCGCAGGCGGCCATCGACCGGTCCGCCGTGCGCGACGGGAAGGCGACGGTCGAGGGCATCGCGCCTGCGGTCCTCGCGCTGGCGGAGGCGTATCCCGACCTCAAGACGGCCGCGAACTTCCTCGCGCTCCAAGAGGAACTGACGCGCACCGAGTCGCGCATCGCGCTCGCACGCACCTACTACAACGGCAAGGTGACGGCCTTCAACGCCCGCATCGCCGTGGTGCCCGACAACCTGCTCGCCCGTCTCGGCGGACTCAAGCCGTTCGCGTTCTTCGAAGCGAACGGCCTCGAGCGCGAGGCGGTCGCGGTCGACTTTGCGCGGTGAGGCCGCATGATGGAAGCGGGGTTGGATAAACTGACCCTCATGACCACGCTTGCCGTTCCCACCTTCCCGTCGCGCACGCAGCAGATCCTCGACACGCTCCGTCAGAACGGGCAGCTGAAGCACCTGCAGACCATCGAAGGGCCGATGGATGCGACCGTGCGGCTGAAGGACTACGGCGAGGTCGCGTGCTTCTGCTCGAACAACTACCTCGGCCTCGCAAACCACCCCGAGGTCGTCGAGGCGGCCATCGCCGGCATCCGCAGGTACGGCGCGGGCACCGCGAGCGTGCGCTTCATCTGCGGCACCTTCGACTGCCACCACGCGCTCGAGGCGCGCATCGCGGAGTTCTACGGCGTCGAGGCGTCGTACACCTTCACGAGCTGCTGGAACGCGAACGAGGCGATCTTCCCGACGCTCTGCGAGCCGGGCGACATCATCATTTCGGACGAACTCAACCACGCCTCGATCATCGATGGCATCCGACTCGCGGCGGTCATCAAGAAGGGGCTTCTCAAGACGGTCTACCGCCACAACGACCTCGCGTCGCTGCGGGCGAAGCTCGCCGAGGCGCGGGCGAACCCCGAGATGACGGGCACCATCTGGGTCGTCACGGACGGAGTCTTCTCGATGGAAGGCGACATCGCGGATCTTCCCGCGATGCGCAGGCTCTGCGACGAGTTCGGGGCGTACCTCGTCGTCGACGACTCGCACGGCACGGGCGTGATGGGCGCGACCGGCCGCGGCACCCACGAGCACCAGGGCCTCGCGGGAACGCAGATCGACTACATCACGGGCACGCTCGGCAAGGCGCTTGGCGGCGGCGCTGGCGGCTACATCGCGGGCTCGCGCAAGGCGATCGACCTTCTGATCCAGCGCGGGCGGCCGACCCTCTTCTCGAACGCGCTTCCGTGCACGATCGCGTGCAGCGCGGACAAGGCGATCGAGGTCCTGATGCGCGAGCCGGAGCGCGTGGCCAAGCTCCGCGCCAACGTCGATGCCGCACGCGCGGGCATCCGCGACGCAGGCTTCGAGGTCCTCGAGAGCCCGACAGCGATCTGCCCGATCATCGTCCACGACACCGCGAAGGCGATCGCCATGTCGAAGCGCCTGCTCGAACTGGGCGTCTTCGTGATCGGCTTCGGCTTCCCCGTCGTCCCCGAGGGCCACGCGCGCCTGCGCGTCCAGATCTCGGCCGCGCACGAGCACGGCCACATCGCGCAGCTGATCGGCGGGCTCAAGGTCCTCCGCCGCGAGTTCGCCTGATACGCGCGCGAAGGTGGGGGAGCTTTCCGTTCGCCTCCCGTGAGGTGGGTGTCAGGAATTCGTGGAATCGGTGCGCTTTCCTCAACCCGGGCTTGCGGAAGGCGCACCGCGTGCGACACTGCGGGCGGAGGGAGTCATGACGAGCGGGCAGTCTGGAGAAAACCGATCCCTCGGTGCGCGGCTTCCACGGCCCGAGGGTTCGCTCATCTCCGCTCTCGTCGACCCGCCGCTCAGGCTCGTGGAGTGGGCCTTCGGCCTCGATGAGATCGACCGCATGGCCAACGAGGCGGCGGCCGGAAGGCCCGCAGAGGGCGAGGACACGGAGCTGATGGCGCGCATTCTCCGCGCGACGCGCATCGCTCCGCGCATCCACCCCGACGAACTTGCCCGCATCCCCGCCAGCGGTCCCGTCCTCTGCTGCTCGAACCATCCGCTCGGTGGCGCCGACAGCACGGCGCTTCTCGGGGCGGTTGTCAGCCGCAGGGCAGACACCAAGATCCTCGCCAACAGCCTGATGGCGCGCTTCCCGTTCCTCGCGCAGTATTGCATCTTCGTCGACCCGTTCGGCGGGCGCGATGCGGCGCGTCGGAACGCTGCGGCGCTTCGCGAGGCGCTCGACTGGCTCAAGAAGGGCGGCGCGCTCGTCGCCTTCCCCGCGGGTGAGGTCAGCGCGATCGCATGGGGCCGCTGGACGCCCGCCGATCCGCCGTGGTCGACGGTTCCTGCGCGCCTTGCACTGAAGTCCGGCGCCAAGATCGTGCCGATCTGGTGTGAAGGCACGAACCGCGGCGTCTTCCACGCTGCGGGGCTCGTGCACCCGCGCCTTCGCACGGCGCTTCTTCCAGCCGAGTTCATCTCGCGGCAGGGGACTTCGGTCGAGTTCCGCGTGGGGCGCGCGCTGTCGACCGAAGGGCTCGCGCTCGACGCAGAGAGCCTGACGCGGCTCGTGCGCGGGCGGTGCGAACTCCTGCGTCGAGGCGCGCCCGCCGCGCGCGCGGCGCAGACGCTGGCGGAGATCGCGCCGTGCGCATCGACCGCGGAGCAGCTCGCGGCCGAGTTCGACGCGCTGCCTCCCGAGGCACTTCTCTCAAGCGACGGCGATTTCCGCACCTATGCGGTGCGCACCGCGCAGATTCCCCGCGCCTTCGCAGAGATCGGACGCCTCCGCGAGATCGCCTACCGAGCCGTCGGCGAGGGGAGCGGGAAGCCGAGCGACACCGACCGCTTCGATCCCACCTACTGGCAGATCGTGGTGTGGCACGCCGCGAACCGCGAGATCGTCGGCGGCTACAGGATCGGCGTGGTCGACGAACTCCTGCGCACCTCGGGGGTCGACGGGCTCTACTCCGCGACGCTCTTCGAGTATGCGCCCGAACTCGTCGAGGAACTGCGCGACGCGGTCGAGCTCGGGCGATCGTTCGTGCGGCTCGAGTACCAGAGGCAGCCGCTGCCGCTGTCGCTTCTCTGGAAGGGGATCGGGCTCTTCCTCCTGCGCCACGGCCTCTCCCGCATGTTCGGGCCCGTGAGCATCTCGAACGACTACGACTCGACCTCGAAGGAGCTCATTATGGAGTTCCTCGAGCGGCATCGGCTCGCTGCGCCGTTCGCGCGGCAGGTCCGCCCGCGCACGCCGCCCGAGCGGCGCGGAATCCCGTCGTGGACGGAGCAGGAGCGCGCCGTCGCCGCGTCCGACTTCGGGCAACTCGAGCGTCTCGTCGACGAGATCGAGCGCGGAAAGCGCGCGGTGCCTGTGCTCCTGCGCCACTATCTCAGGCTGAACGCGCGGCTTCTCGCCTTCAACCTCGACCGCGACTTCGGCGACGTGGTCGACGCGCTGATGCTCGTCGACATGCGGCAGATCGACGAGCGCATCGTGCGCTACTACCTCGGGTCGCAGGCTGCGCCCGACGGCGGCGTCAGCGGACGCTGATCGTCGGTTGGACGAGCGTACCCTGATAGGCGAGGGTCGACACGCGCGCCGCCACGTTGCGAGCCACGATGTCGAGCTCCGCGCCGAGGCGTGCATCGTTCCAGTTCGCAAGCGGCGTGCCGCGGTCGCTGTGGACGCGCAGCGCGGGGCGGATGGCGATCGCGCCGAGGAACGAGAGTCCCATCGCGTGCGCCATGATCTCCGCGCCGCCCTTTCCGAAGAGGTCGTGCTCGCGGCCCGAGTCGTCGACGAACACGCTCATGTTCTCGACGACGCCGATCACGGGGACGCCGAGCTGCTCGAACATCTTCGCCGCGCGCCGCGCGTCGTCCTGCGCGACCTGCTGCGGTGTGCACACGATGACCGCGCCCGAGAGGGGCAGAAGCTGCGAGAGCGTCAGCGGCACATCGCCCGTCCCGGGCGGCAGGTCGACGATGAGATAGTCGAGCTCGCCCCATTCCGTCTGGGTCGCGAGCTGCTTGAACGCGCCGTGCGCCATCGGGCCGCGCCAGATGAGCGGCTTGTCGGGGTCGACGAGCTTCCCGATCGTCATGGCCTTGATGCCGTGGACCTCAAACGGAAGCAGCATGTTGCCGCGAGCCTGCGTGGGCTCGTCCTCGAGGCCGAGCATGGTCGGCGCGCTCGGGCCGTAGATGTCGCCGTCGAGGAGGCCCGTGCGGGCACCCATCCGAGCGAGCGCGACGGCGAGGTTCACGGCCACGGTCGACTTGCCGACGCCGCCCTTGCCCGCGCCGACCGCGATCACCTGGCGGACGCCGGGCAGCGGGTTGGCGCCGTCCTTGGTGCGCTCGTTGGCGCGGCGGACGTCGGCGGTGAAGGTGACATCGACGCCCGCGTGGCGTGCGCCGCGCTCGGCCGCCTTCGCAGCGATCGCTGCTTCGATGTCCCCGCGGATCTTGTCCTTCATGGGGCAGGCTGGCGTCGTGAGTTCGACCGTCACCAGCGCCCGATCGCCCTCGACCTTGGTCTCCTTGACCATGCCAAGGGTGACGAGATCCTTGCGGATGTCTGGGTCGAGGACGGTGCGCAGCGCATCGATGAGGTCGGCGGGGGTGAGGTTCATGGGAAGAATGCGGCGCCAGGTGCCGAAGGAGGGGTAGACTTGATCTCGGACCGCCCGGCACAGCCGAGCGAGCGGGGAAGGATGGTAGCGCGAGGTGCGCCTGCGGCGGCAATCAGGCGGGCAGACCGCGCGTTTGGACGAAAGAATGTGCTGGCGCCTTCTTTCGGCGCCACGCGAGGCCAAGGCAACCGAAGCCGAGACAACCGAAGCCGAGACAGCCGAAGCCGAGACAACCGAAGCCGAGACAACCGAAGCCGAGACAACTTTGGAGAACGCCGCCGTGACCAACGACAGACCGACCCGCCGCGCCTTCGATCGCCATGCCCTCGCATGCTTCCTGGCGCTTGCGGTACCGCTCGCATGTGCCGCGTCGATTTCGCATGCGCAGGACGCAGCGAAGGATGACCTGCTGCGCGGTCCGGCCGTGGCGAAGGAGGATGTTGAGTCTTCGCGCGGCTTCACGGGCGGATCGCGCGCGAAGCCCGGGGACGGCATGCAGGAGCCGCGCGCGCGCGTCGCGGGCTCGCGCGCGGACATCGAGCATCGCGCGTTCGTCGAGGCCGTCGGACGGCTGGCCCTCGAGGGCGAGCGCGCGGAGGCGGCGCAGGCGTCGATCGCGGACTTCGCGGCGCGCCTCGACGCGTGGCGCGAAGTCGCGAAGGCGCGCCAGGCAGAGATGCTTCGCCTCCGCCGCAACGCGCCGAGCGACCAGCCGCCGAGCGAGGAGTTCAAGCGCGTCGCGTCGTCGATCGAGAAGGCGCGCCCGAAGCTCGCGGAGCTCGAGCAGCAGGTCTACGCGATGCTGAACGAGGCGGAAGGGGCGGCGCTCAAGGAGCACCACGACGCCGTGCGCAAGGAGATCCGGGCGACCATGGCGCGCGAGGCGGAGGCGAAGCGCGCGGCCGCGAAGGAGGAGATGGATCGCAAGCGGCGAGCGCGCGAGGCGGGCGAAGGGAAGCCAACGGACACGCCTGGCACGAAGCCGGCTGCGAGTCCAGAGTGAACCGACAGTGAGCCGAGTCGACAGCGTCCCGTCGCGCAGCGCGCGTCGACTCTTGATCAGCCGCCACCGAAGACGCGGATGTCGTCGTACTCGTTGACGACATACGGGCCCTTGGGGTTGTTGATGATGTCGTTCACGGGGAGCGTCGGGTTTCCGGGCCCATCGATCCGCGAGAAGAAGATGCCGTCCTGCCCTGCGGAGATCAGGACGAACGCGCCGCGCGGCGCGCCCTGCAGGGGCTGGTTGGCGGCGCCATAGCTCACGTTGCGAATGATCTGGGCGAGGGTCGCGTTCTGGTTCGTGACAGTCGCCGTGCGCAGGATGCTGCCCGTGATCTGGTTCTGCGAAAGATCGCCAAGCTCCACGGAGTCCACATATCCGAGGATCGAACGGAACGAGAAGATGCAGTCGCTCATCGAGTCGCCCGCACCTGCGCCAGACACGAGGGTCGAGCCCTGCGGGCGCATCTGACGCATGTAGATGACGGGCTGTCCCCACGCATCGACGAGGTCGGGAATGCGGTAGGGATCGGCCGAGAATGGCTCGCCGCCGACGGTGGTCAGGTTCTGGCCAGGGGCTGCGGCAAGGTCGTCGACCTTCGGCGAGAAGAACGCCTTGTACTGAACGCCGCGGATGCGCGGACCCTCGCCGACCTTCGCGGGGTTCACCTTGATCGCGAAGGTGTTCCCAGGCCCGCCGTTGAAGGTGATCTCGGTCCACGAGCTGTACTGCGTGGCGCCGTAGTTCGGATCGTCTTGCGAGACGGCGCCGCCGCAGAGGTGGAGGATCGCGTTTTCAGTGCCCGTGATCTTCGGGTCCGCTGCGAGGATCGCCTCGGGCACGATGCCCGGGTAGAAGCCAAACTGCTGCTGGAAGGTCTCGCAGGCCTTGGCGAACTCCTGGAGGAGGTTCTCCGTCTGCGTCTTGCGCGCGCGCTCCTGCACGCGGCTCAGCGCGGGAAGCAGGATCCCGATCAGCAGCGCGATGATGCCGATCACGACCAGCATCTCTGTCAGGGTGAAGGCGCGGCGGGCGTTCGCTCGGGCCGTGCGTGCGTGGCGGGGCGTGATGGTCGGTGCGGACATGGGTTGAATCCTAACGGCAGAACCCCCGATGGCGGAGGGGGCGGGAAGCGCTTCGCCACGGCATGATTACGCCTGTCGCGGGCGAGATGCTGCGTCTGGGGCCCAAACCGAGGGCAGAGGCCATATTGGACACCTAGTTTTTGTGCGGGCCCCGGTGCACGACCGAGAGGAACCCTACCCCCTCGCAAGCTGCCGATAGCCCTCGTAGCCCGCGATCGCCACAGCCGTCGCGAGGTTCAGGCTGCGCACGGCAGCTGTCGCGGGATCCGTCGGGCCGCCAGCCGCGGCACGCGCTCGCAGGCCGTCCGTCCCTGGCTGCGGGATGCGCAGAAGGGACTCCTCGCCGAAGGCTGCAAGCACAAATGCGGCAGTCTCGGGGTCGACGCCGCTCGACTCCTTGCCGAAGAGGAGGTAGTCGCCGCGCCCGAACCGTGCGTCGTAGAGCGAGCGCTCGGCGCGCGCCGTGAAGAGCCAGAGCCGCTGCGGACGCTCCGAGTCGAGGAACGCCTGCCAGTCTGCGTGCTCGACGCAGTCGACGAGGTGCCAATAGTCGAGCCCAGCCCGCCTGCGGGCCTTGTCGTCCATGTCGAAGCCGATGGGGTGGATGATGTGCAGCCTGCAGCCAAGTGCAGCAGCCGTGCGCCCGATGTTCCCCGTGTTGTTCGGGATCTCAGGGTGGAGGAGGACGAAGTGGAGCAGCGGGGCGTCGGGCACCGGTCAGCCTCCGCGCGCGGGGCATGCGCCTCAGCGCTCGAGTTCTTCCTTCGAGAGCGGCCGCTGGAAGCCGCCGCCCTTCGCGCGGTCCGCGCGGGCCTGCCCGACGCAGAGAAGGCACCAGATGGCGCAGACGGCGATCCAGAGGACATTCGAGAAGAGGACGAGTTCCATGGCGAGGATCCTACTGGTTGCGTGCGGTCGGTGGAGGCAGAAGCGGTATCGGCTTGATGGCGCGGGCGGTTGAATCTAGCGAACGGGCGGGAGGGTCCGCACGAAATCGGAAAGCGCCCCCTGCGGGATTCGAACCTGCGACCTGCGCTTTAGGAAAGCGCTGCTCTATCCAGCTGAGCTAAGAGGGCACCGAAGGCGGGGAGTATAACGCACCCGCCGCGCGCAGCGCCGTTCAGCGGAGGCCGTCGCGAATGGCCCTGCCCGCGCAGTAACCGTTCCACACGATGCAGATCGCCATGATGAGAGGGTGGATGGCGATGTCGCGCTCCTGGTCCGCGACGCTCCAGACGGTGACGACAAGGAGACCGAGGGTCGCCGCTGCGCAGGCGAGCCCGGAGATCAGCGTGGCTCGACGGATTCCGAGCATCGCCACGACGGCGGCGGCGACGAAGAGGATCGCCGAGGCGCGGAGCACCCAGACGGTCACGAGATAGAGCGGCACGGTCCCCGAGGCGTCCCCCGTCGAGAGGCCCGCGAGGAAGCCGAAGTAGCCGAAGATCAGCGCGGAAAGGACGGGCCCAAGCACATCGGCGCCTTCCGATGGGGCGGTGGGGCGGCGGTCTGCGGGCGATCGATGCGCGTCCATCCCCGTAGAGTACCCGCTGCGGTGCTCCCGTTGCTCCGATCCATCTTCTCGGAATGGCCTTGGGTGGCGCCCCTCCTCGTGGTCGCGTCGCTGAGCATGTCGCTCACGACCGTGGCGGCTGTCCTCCTCGACAGGCGCTGCCGCTCGCAGAGCGCGATCTCGTGGGTGCTCCTCGTGATTGCCGCCCCGTTCGTCGGGCCGATCATCTATTGGATCTTCGGGAAGCCCTGGCTCTCCGCGCGGCGCGAGGCGTCGTATCGCGCCGTCGCGGAGGAGCGCGCAGAGGCGCGGCGCCGCGAGGAGGCGGGGGGCGCGGGCGCCGCGCGGCGTCGGGCGCGGGAGAGCGTGTTCCGCTCGCTGACCCAGGACCAGCGCCACATCGCCACGCAGGCGTCCTCGATCTCGGGCGACTTCCCGCTCGGCGGGAACGAGATCGAGCTCTTCGACGAGGCGGAGGAGCTCTTCCGCCGAATGGCCGAGGACATCGGCCGCGCGGAGCGCCATGTGCACATCGTCTTCTACATCGCGCTCGACGACGCCACGAGCTGCCATGTCTTCCGCGCGCTCGAGGAAGCCGCGCGGCGGGGCATTCCCTGCAGGCTTCTCCTCGACGGGCTCGGCTCGCGCGCGTTCCTGAAGAGCAGGCGCTGCGCAGAGCTCGAGAAGGCGGGCGTGCAGGTCGTGGAGGCGCTCCCCGTCGGCATGCTGCGACGCCGCTTCGGACGCATCGACCTGCGCAACCACCGCAAGATCGTGGTCATCGACGGCGCGGTCGGCTACATCGGCAGCCACAACCTCGCCTCGAAGGACTTCAAGGTGAAGGAGCGCTATGCGCCGTGGATCGATGCGACCATGCGCATCAAGGGTCGCGTCGCCAACGATCTGCAGAAGATCTTCGTGGAGGACTGGTTCCTCGAGACCGACGAGGACCTCTGGTCGCTCGTCACGCTGAACGTGGGCGACGGCGTCGAGCCTGCGATCGCGCAGGTCCTCGGCACGGGGCCCGCGACATACGAGAGCGCGATGCCGCAGATGATCCTTTCGCTTGTCCATCTGGCGGAAGAGGAGGTCATCCTGACGACGCCGTACTTCGTGCCCGACGAGCCCACGCTCGCGGCGCTTCTCACCGCGGCGCGCCGCGGCGTGCGCACGGTGCTCATCATGCCCGAGTTCAACGACTCGCTGCTCGTCAAGCTCGCGAGCCGCAAGTTCTTCCAGCGGCTGCTCGAGGCGGGCGTCGAGCTGTGGCTCTATCGAGGCGGGCTTCTCCACGCGAAGACGATCGTGGCCGACGGGCGCACCTCGCTCATGACGAGCGCGAACCTCGACCGCCGCAGCTTCGAACTCAACCTCGAGGCGAGCATGGTCGTCTACGACACGGAGGCGAGCAAGCGGCTGCGCGCGCTGCAGGAGAGCTATCTCGCGCGTTCGCGGCGCATCCTGCCTGCGGAGTGGTACGCGCGGCCATGGTGGAAGCGTCTTGTCGAGAACGCGGTCGGGCTTCTTTCGCCCCTTCTCTAGGTTCTGTCTGACGGATCCCCGAAGACCAAAGATCCGCGCGGCGCCCGGCTGGCAAGGAGGCGAAACGAAGCTGTATCCCATGATCCGTGCACGCGATACAGCGAGTTGAAGCCGACAAAGTTGGATCATGGCCAGGCGGGATGCCGCGCGGATCGACGTCCGGGGATCCGTCAGACAGAACCTAGTGGTCTGAGTCGGAAGAACGCTGAGTGTCGGCGGAATTCCGACTGAGACCACGAGGGCGGTGGGGAATGCCGCCCGAAAATGCGAAAGGCCCCGCCAGAGCGGGGCCCGCGACCCGTTGCAATGCCGATGGACGGACTCGAACCGTCGACCTCCGGGTTATGAATCCAGCGCTCTAAACCAGCTGAGCTACATCGGCGAAGGAGCGGCAGTATAGCGGCTCCACCGCAGGGTTGAAACGGCCCTTCTCAAGAGCGATCGGGGCGTGCCGCACGCGCGGCGCGCCCGGCGATTCACCCCGCGATCCGCTTCACCAGCCGTTGAATCGCCTGCTCGCGCCGCGCCGCCGTGCGCAGCGAGCACTCCCATACGGTCAGCACGCGCCAGCCCGCGCGGCGCAGGGCCGCTGCGGTGCGCTTGTCGCGGGCCATGTTGCGGGCGAACTTCTCGCGCCAGAACGCGCGTCGCGTGGCGGGCTCGCTCGCGAGCGCGCAGCCGTGGCGGTGCCAGAAGCAGCCGTGCACGAAGACCACCGTGCGGTGCTTCGCAAGCACGATGTCTGGGCGCCCCGGAAGCGCGCGGTTGTGGATGCGGAAGCGAAAGCCCGCGCGATGGAGCGCGGAGCGGACGAAGACCTCGGGCTTCGTGTTCGTGCCGCGGATCCTCGCCATGAGCGCGCTGCGCTCGGCCTTGGTCAGCGTGTCAGCCATGGCGGCGGCCCCGCGCGCCGCGTCAGGCCTTCACGGCCTTCGGTGCGCTGCGCACCCAGCGTCGGCCGAGGTCCGTCTGCGCGAACTCGGGCTCGACGCTTGCGATCGCGGCCGCGATCAGGCCCATGAACATCGGGTTCGGGCCAAGCGGGCGGCTCGTCAGCTCGGGGTGGAACTGGCCGCCCACGAAGTAGGGGTGCGTGTCCTGCGGGAGCTCGAGCACCTGCATGATCGGGAACTTCGGATGGCGGCCGCTGAAGCGGAGCCCCGCTGCCTGAAGCTGCTCGATGTAGGCGGGCTCGACCTCGTAGCGGTGGCGGAAGCGCTCGCGCATCTCAGTCTTCGAGCCGTAGAGGAAGCTCGCGAGCGACCCCGGCTCGAGGATGACCTCCTGTGCGCCGAGGCGCATGGTTCCGCCCATGATCCCCTCGAGCTTCTTCTGGTCGGGGAGCTCCGAGATCATCGGGTGCGCGCAGTTCGGCTCGAACTCCGTGGAGTTCGCGCCCGCGAGCCCGAGCACGCCGCGGCCGAACTCGATCACGGCCATCTGGAAGCCGAGGCAGATCCCGAGGAAGGGCACGCGGTTCGTGCGCGCCCAGCGGACGCAGCGGATCTTGCCCTCGACGCCGCGCTGGCCGAAGCCGCCGGGCACGATCACGGCGTGGACGCCGTCGAGCGCCTTCGCCGTGAGCGCGTCGTCTGTCAGCTCGCCCGTGTCGATCCAGCGCGTCTTGATCTCGCAGGAAAGCTGGATCGAGCAGTGCTCGATCGCCTTGTCGATCGAGGCGTAGGCGTCGCGCAGCGCGGCGTACTTGCCCGTGATCCCAAGCTCGATGTGGTGCTTGCGCGGCGCGAAAATGCGGCGCGAGAAGTCGAGCCACTCGACGCGCGCCACATCCTCCTTTGCGGGGTTCGTGCGGTCGTGGAGGTTCAAGATCGAGAGGATCTCGCGGTCGAGGCCGGCCGCGCGCATGGCCTCGGGAATCGCGTAGACGCTCTCGCGGTCGTGCATCGAGAAGACACGCCTGAGCGGCACGTTCGAGAACATCGCGATCTTCTCCATCACCTTGTCGGTGACGGGGTTCTTGGCGCGGCACGCCACGATGTTCGGCTGGATGCCCGCCTCCATGAGCCGCTTGATGCCGAGCTGCGCGGCCTTCGACTTCTGCTCGCCGAGGATCGACGGCTCGAGGATGTAGGTGAGCGCCACGAAGCAGGTGGACTCGTCGCCCTCCTCGAAGGCCAGCTCGCGCAGCGCCTCGATGTAGAAGCCGTTCTCGTAGTCGCCCGCGGTGCCGCCGACCTCGACGAAGACGACATCGGCCTGCTTGCCGTTGTTCCCCGTCATCGCGAGCTCGCGCAGGCGCATCTTCACCACGCCCGTGACATGCGGGATCATCTGCACGTCGCGCCCGAGGTAGCCGCCGCGGCGCTCGCGCTCGAGCACCTCGGTGTAGACCTGGCCCGCCGTCACGAAGTTCTTCCGCGTGAGGTCCTGGTTCAGGATGCGCTCGTAGGTGCCGAGATCCATGTCGGTCTCGCAGCCGTCGGCGAGCACGAACACCTCGCCGTGTCGATAAGGGTTCAGCGTGCCCGAATCGATGTTGAGGTAGCCCTCCATCTTGATGGGGGCGACCGAAAGGCCCTTGTCCTTGATCAGCTTCGCGAGCGAGCTCGCGAAGATGCCCTTGCCGAGGCCGCTCATCACCGTTCCGATGACGACCACGAACTTCGTGCGGCCGCGCTGGTAGCCCGCAGGGGCGGGGGAGTGCCACTCCGAGCTCTCTTCGCTCTTTCCAAACTGTGAGAGGAATCCGCAACCGTCGGGGAGGTCGGCAGGATGATCCGAGTGGGGCATTCCCGAATGTAGTCAGGAAGAGGCGGGAAATGCAAGTCGGGTCATCGCGATTGCGCGCGGCGGACAAAGGCGGCGTACTGCTCGGGGGTGTCGATTCCCTGGCTCGAGACGCTGCGCACGGCGACCGCGATCCCGTGTCCGCGCTCGAGGACCCGCAGCTGCTCGAGGCTCTCCGTCTCCTCGAGGGGCGACGGGGGCCATGCCGCGAAGGCGGGGAGGAAGGTCGCCCGATAGGCGTAGAGCCCCACATGGCGGAGCGGGGCGGCGCGCGGGGCGACGCCCGCAGCGGCGTCCCGATGGTGGGGTATCGGCGCGCGGGAGAAGTAGAGCGCGCGGCCGCCTTCACCGAGCACCACCTTCACCAGGTTCGGGTCGAGGTGGGATTCGCCCGCCGCGAAGGGAGTGGCGATGGTGGCGACCTCCGCCCAAGGGGAGCGGGCGAGCAGCTCGACGGCGGCGTCGATCGTCTCAGGCTCGATCTCGGGTTCGTCGCCCTGGATGTTGACCACGATCTCAGGGCGATCGCCCTCAGGAAGTCCATTGGAGATCGCGCCAAGCGCCTCCGCGAGGCGGCTGGTGCCGTTCGGGTGGTCGACGCGGGTCAGGATGGCTCGGCCGCCCGCGCGCTCGACGGCCTCCGCGATGCGCGGGTGGTCTGCCGCCACATAGACGGCGTCGAGACTGGCTGCGCGGCGCGCCTGCTCGAGGACATGAACGATGAGCGGTCGCCCTGTTTCGGCGGCGAGCACCTTCTCGGGGAAGCGCGACGAGGCGAGCCTCGCTGGAATGACACCGACCGCGCGCGGGGAAGGCCCGGTCACGCAGGCATGTCCTTCACGAGCGCGTCGATCTCCTTGCGCTTTGTGCGGATGTCGCGGTAGGAGATGTCGCGGCGCACGATCGCAGAGCAGATCTCGCCAGCCTCGCGGGCGTAGGTCCCGTTCTTCTCAGCCTTGGCGAGCTCCATCAGCGAGACCATCAGGTCGTACTTGATCGGGAGCTCGCGGTCTGCCTCGCCCGCGCCGAGGGCGCTCAGCGCCTCGCGGTACTCGCTCGCGGCTTCGGAGTGCCAGCCTTCCGCGGCGAAGCAGCGGCCGAGCATGTGGGTCGAGCCGATGCGGAGCTTCGCATCGTCCTTGCAGGCCTGGAATGCGGCCATCGCCTCCTCGTAGTTCCCGAGCTCGAACTCGATGCGGCCGAGGTCCGCCTTGATCGAGCGGTCGGTCGGATAGTTGCGCTGGCGCTCGCGCAGTTCCGCGCTCTCGAGGTCAAGGAGCTCGCGTCGGATGGCCGCGTGCGAGGCGCGGGCGGCTTCGTCTGCTGGGTTCGCCTCGGCGGCCTTCAGCGCCGCAGCCACGCGGCGACGCATCTGCGACACCCTGATCTCGCCCGCGAACATCTTGAAGCGGTACTCGTTGAGCCGTTCGAAGCCAGTCATGAAGACGGCGTGGGCCTCGTTCTCCGACTCCTCCGTGCCGCGGCGGCGGAGGAGCGTGCCGAGGCGCTGGATGACCTCGGCCGACATCGGGTTCGCCTCGTACTCGGCGCGCGCGCGCTCGACGTTGCGGGCTTCCGTCTCCTCGCTCGCCGCGATCTGGTTCTGCTCCTGCAGCTGCTGCTGCTTGCCGCCGTCCTTCACCATCGAGGCGAAGTTGCCGCCGCCTCCCGCAGCCTTGTCGTAGCCGCCTTGCTTGAGCGCGTGGCGCGCGGTCAGCTCCTTCAGGTCGGCGGAGAGCTGCGTGTCGGTCGGATCGACGCGCACGGCCTCCTCGACGCAGGCGAAGGCTTCCGCATAGGCCTCGACGTTCGTGAAAAGGGTCTTCGCCTTCAGCCACATCGACTTCGACTGCCGCTTCTGCTTGCGCAGAAGGTCGAGGAGCTTCGGCGCGATCCAGCCGCCGAACTCGACCTGCCCTGCCTTCGCGGCCGTTTCAAGCATCTTGAACGCCGCGTCCATGTTGAGGACGTCCCGCGCCCAGACGTACTCAGCCTGAACGAACTTGTCGATCGGGCCCGGGCCCTCGAGCTCGCGGATCTCGTCGCGCCCAGCGGGCTTGCCGCCCGACTGGAAGAAGCTGACGGCGAGCTTGTAGAACTCCTCGTGGCGCGGAAGGCCGCTTGGGTCGAATCGGAAGCCCTTCGCGTACAGCATCAGGGCGTACTCGTAGTTGCCCGTCTGCGCGATGGTCTTCGCGTGGTCGAAGAACTTGCGCGCCTTGTCGGGTTGTGCGACATAGGCCCCCTCGACGGCGGGCTGTGCGCCGGGGACCGCGGCGGCATCCTGCTGCGGCTGGTCGGTCGGCTTCTTCTTACCGAAGGAAAAGAGACCCAAATCCTGGCTCCTCGGGTGGCGCGTGTGCGGAGCCGCCCAAGGAAGCGCGGCCACGGGGTGGCGGGCGCAGCCCTCAGGCGGAGCGATCTTGAAGGGTACCCGCGTTCAGGGGCATCGGTCAAACGCCCTTCGACGCGCGGTCGGCGCTCGCAACATCCGCGCGCGGCGGGAGATCAGTTGCGGGTGCGGCCCCGGTAAACGGAGAGTCTATGATGGCCGAATGGCCCAAGGGCGCTCCATCGTCGTTCATCCCGATCCCGTGCTTCGACGGAAGGCGCGGCCCGTCGAGCGGATCGACGCGTTCGTGCTCGAGCTCGTCGAGGACATGCGGCGGGTGATGGCGGAGCTCGAGGGCGCTGGAATCGCGGCACCGCAGCTTGGGGAGAGCGTGCGCATCTTTCTGACAAGCGCCAGGGAAGGCGAGCCCGAGCGCGTCTTCATCAACCCCGTGCTCGAGGCAGTGGGAAGCGTGGAGCCGTTCGAGGAGGGCTGCCTGAGCCTCCCCGACATCCGCGCCGAGATCCTTCGGCCGCGCGTCGCGAGGATCCGCGCCATGGCACTCGACGGCACGGAGTTCTCGCTCGAGAGCGACGGCTTCCCCGCGCGCGTCTGGCAGCACGAGTTCGACCACCTCGAGGGGGTGCTCATCATCGACCGCATGCGGCCCATCGACCGGCTTGCGAACCGCCGTGCGCTCCGGTCGCTCGAGCGGGCAGGGGGCTGAATGCGGGGTGGGCTGTGAGGCTCGTCTTCCTCGGCGCGGGCGCGTTCGGGATCCCATCGCTCGAGGCGCTTGCGCGCGAGCACGAGATCGCGCTCGTGGTGACGCAGCCCGATCGACCTGCTGGGCGCGGGAAGGTGCTGACGCCGACCCCGATCGCCGTGCGCGCAGCGGAACTTGCGCTGCGTGTGGTCAAGCCTGCGGATGTGAACGCTCCCGCCGTGGTTGAAGAGATTCGCGGCGTCGGTGCAGAGGCATGGGTCGTCATCGCGTTCGGACAGAAGCTCTCGCGCGACCTTGTCGACGGCGTCTTTGCGATCAATCTCCACGGTTCAGTGCTGCCTGCCTACCGCGGCGCAGCGCCGATCCAGCGCGCCGTGATGGACGGCTGTTGCGAGACGGGCGTGAGCGTGATCGGGATCGCGGAGCGGATGGACGCCGGACTTGTCTACGCGACGCGCACGCGGTCGATCAGCCCGACGGAGACTTCCGACGAGGTCCACGATGCGCTGGCGCTGCTTGGGCCGGAGGTGCTGTCGGCCGTGATTTCCGAGCACGCGGCCGGCCGCGCAGCGGGCATCGCGCAGGACGAGTCGCGCGCGACGCGGGCGCGCAAGCTCTCGAAGGCGGAGGCGACGGTCGACCTTGCCTCGCTCGACGCCAATGCGGCGCGCGCCCGCATCAACGGCCTGAACGCGTGGCCCGGGTGCACGGTGCTCGTCGGGGAAGTCCCCGTGAAGCTCCTGCGCGCGGCCGCGTGCGGCGACGGCGCTGTGCAGCCGGGCGCGCCTGGCGTGCTCGGCGCGGACGGCGTCGTGGCGACGCGCTCGGGTGCGATCCGGCTTCTCGAGGTCCAGCCCGTCGGCGGGAAGGCGATGTCTGTCGCTGCATTCCTGAACGGGCGCCCCGCCTTGGTCGGCTCCCTCGTGCGGCCGCTTCCGACGGCCGGTTGAGTGCGCGGCAGTCGAGCGGCAGCGGGAGAATCGCCGATAGATCGGGCGATGGCGATGGTGCAGCTCTTCTTCGACTTTGCGCGGGAGTTCGGGCGCGGGCTCGCGCGCGGGGCTGCCGCGCGGGCAGAGCCGCGTCGGATGCCGAAGCCCCCGCGCGGCGTCGACCACTCGCGGCCCGTGCAGCGCCGCTACGACGCGGTCGTCGTGGAAATGCTCGCCGCCCACGGCCTCGCCGTGAAGCGGTGGCGAAACTCGCTCTCCGGCGTCGCGGTCGAGCGGACCTACCGCGACGGCCGGGTCGAGCGCACGATCGAGTCGCCCTATCCGACGAGCCCGCTGCGCCTCGCGATCTTCCTCCACGAGGTCGGGCACCACGCGATCGGGCTCGGGATTCACAAGCCGCGCTGCCTCGAGGAGTACCTCGCCTGGCGCTTCGCGATCGAGCGGATGGACGAGATGGGGTTCCCGACGGCAGGCTCCGTGGCGCGGCGCTTCGACCGCTCGATGCGCTATGCGGTCGCGAAGTCGCGTCGGCGCGGCATCCGCGCGCTCCCGAGGGAAGTCGCCGCGTTCGCGGCGTAGACTGCGCCCATGCTCGAGTTCGAACGGCCCGAGTTCCTCTGGCTGCTCGCGCTTCTTGTCCCGATCGTGCTGCTCTCCTTGCAGAGCCGTGCGCACGAGGGCTCGTGGCGCTGGCTTGCCTCGCTCTCCCTCCGCGTCCTCGTGGTCGTGGCGTTGGTCGGGTCGCTTTCGCTTCCATCGCTTCGCCGCGAGAGCGATGCAGTGGCCACGGCGTTCGTCGTCGATCAGAGCGGGTCCATCCCGCCGCTTGCCGCCTCGGAGGCACAGCGCTTCGCGGAGGCGCTTGCCGCCGGACGGACGCACGACATGGACCAGGCCGCGTTCGTGCATGTGGCGCGCGTGGCGGAGATCGCCGCGCCTGCGGGAACGGCTTCGCCGCCCGTGATCAACGCGTACAGTGGCTCGCGCGATGCGACAGATCTGGCCGCGGGCGTGCGCCGTGCGATCTCGATTCTCCCGCCGGAGCTCGCCAAGCGCGTCGTGCTCCTCTCGGACGGGAACGAGAATGCGGGGAGCCTGCTTGCCGAGGCCGACCTTGCGGCTGCGCGCGGCATCCCGATCGACGTGGTGCCCGTCGAACTCGTGGCCACGAACGAGGTGCTGATCGAATCGCTCCGCGCGCCGACGCGCGCGAACGCGGATCAGGCAATCGAGCTTCGGCTCGCGGTCCGCAGCCAAGGCTTCTCGGAGGGGACCATCTTCCTGCGCGACACAGGCGCGCTCGTCGACCTCGACCCAGACGCGCCTGGCGACGGGCTCTTCGTCTCGCTCGAGCCTGGCCTGAGCACCTTCGTCTTCCCGCACCAGGTGTCGACTGCAGGGACGCATCGGTTCGAGGCGATCTTCGAACCCGCCGAAGCTGCGGAGGACCGCATCGACGTGAACAACCGCGGCACCGCGGTCACCATCGTCGAGGGCGCGGGGCGCGTGCTCGTCGTCGATGCTTCGGGCGGGGTGGAGAGCGCGCCGCTTGTCGAGGCGCTTGCACAGGCGTCGATTCCCGCTGTGGTCGCGGACCCGTCCGAGGTCTTGTCCGACGGGGCCGTCCTCTCGGGATTCGATGCGATCATCCTCGCCAACATCCCGCGATGGACGATCGACGGCGAACTCGATCGCCTGCTTCGCGCCTACGTGCACGATGTCGGCGGCGGCCTGCTGATGCTCGGCGGCCCGCAGAGCCTCGGCGCGGGGGGCTGGATCGCGTCGGAGGTCGCGTCGACCCTTCCCGTGCTTCTCGACCCGCCTGCGACGCGCAACTACCTGCGCGGCTCCGTAGCGATCGTGCTCGACGCCTCGGGCTCGATGGCCTCGCCCGCGATGGGTGCCTTCGCGCACAAACAGGCGATGGCGAACGAGGCTGCGGCGGCGGGCGCCCGCTCGCTGAGCCACCTCGACGAGATCTGCGTGATCGCCTTCAGCGGTTCTCCAGAGGTCGTCGTTCCGCGGCGCCCTGTCGGCCGAGACACCTTCGTCGAGCGGCAGATCCGCGGCATCACCTCCGGCGGCGGCACGGACCTCCACTGGGCGATGAAGGTCGCGCTCGACGAGCTCGCGCAGTCGACCGCAGGCACGAAGCACATGATCGTGCTGACCGACGGCATGACCGCGGGGCGGCCGGAGGATGGATTCGCGCTCGCAGACCGCGCGCGCAGCCTCGGGGTGACCGTCTCGACCATCGGCATCGAGGAAGGCGCGGGGGACCCGAATCTCAAGCGGATCGCTGAGATCGCCAACGGCCGGTTCCATCCCGTGACGAACCTTGCGAGCGCGCGGGCGCTGCCCGAGATCTTCATCCGCGAGTTCAACCAGTACGGGCGGCGCATGTCGGTCGAAGGGGACTTCCAGCCGACGGTGCTTGCCGCAACGAGCGGGCCGCTGCGGGGCCTGCAGGCCGTTCCGCGGATCTCTGGCTACACGGTCACCGTTCCGCGGCCAGGCCTTGCCTCGCTTGACATCGTGCTGCCAAACTCCGAGGCGACGGATCCGATCTTCGCATCGTGGAACCATGGTCTGGGCCGGTCCGCAGTGTTCACCTCCGATGCGGGCGCGCGCTGGGCGACCGAGTGGCCTTCGTGGAGCGAGTACCGCGCCTTCTGGGAGCAGACCGTGCGGTGGCTCATGCGGCCGAGCGCCCCGTCGAATGCGGTGGCCCGCACGCGGATCGATGGAGACCGCGCCATCGTCGACCTCGAGATCATCCGTGAGGACGGCGGGTTCGACTTCGTGACGGAGCCGAAGGGGGCGCTTGTCGGGCCCGATGGATTCCTTCGTCCGCTTGTGCTCGAACAGGTCGGGGCAGGGCGTTGGCGCGGCGAGTTCGATCTCACGAGCGCGGGCACCCACCTCGCGAGCATTGCGCTTGCGGAGGATGAGTTCGGACGCCGCAGCAGCGTGTTCGCGGCCGTGAACGCGCCCTATCCGCGGGAGTACAGGGTGTTGGCGGGAAACCGCGCGCTGCTTGAGCAGGTCGCAGCCCGCACGGGCGGGCGCGTCATAGAGATGTCGACGCCAGTTGCATCTGTTGACGCCTATCTGCGTGCCGGAGCCATGACACCCCTGATGTCCCGGGGGCTGTGGGATCTCCTTGCCATGGCGGCGGCGGTGCTCTTCCTTCTCGACGTGGCGTTCCGACGCGTCGTGTTCGATTGGAACGGGATTGGCGCAGCTGCGCGCGAAGGTCTTGCCTCGCGCGCGGGGACTGCGGGCACGCCACCCATGCTCGCCGCGCTCGGGCGGGTTCGGCGTGGGGCGCGGCCCGCGGCTGCGGTGCGTGACGACGGCGGACCTTCGGGGCCGACTGGACAGGGTTCGGCGAGCGTGTCCCGCGTGGAGCGGGCCGCGCCCGTTGTTTCGCCCGTTGTTTCGCCCGTTGTTTCGCCCGTGGTTGCGCCAGCGGACGCTGCGTTGGGCGAGGCGAAGGGCTCCGATGGCGACGAGAGCACGGCGGCGAGGCTGCTCCGTGCCAAGCGCCGCGCCGCGGAGGATTCCTCTGATGGCGGTGACGCCGACCGTCGACGCCTGTGATGGAGGTTTCGCAGGCTCGTTGCCGGCGCAGGCTGGACTTCAGCGGGGCGCGGTCCTGCCGCTACGCAGGTCCTATTGCACGATCAGCATCGCGTCGCCGTAGCTGTAGAAGCGATAGCGCTCGCGCACAGCCGTGGCGTAGGCCTCGCGCATCAGCTCCATGCCGCAGAAACTCCCGACGAGCGCAAGAAGCGTCGAGCGCGGCAGGTGGAAGTTGGTCATGAGGATGTCGGTGAAGCGCCACTGGAAGCCAGGCGAGATGAGGATGCGCGTGATGGCCTCGAAGTCGCTGTCTGCGGCGGGTAGGGGGTCGGGCAGGCTCTCGAGCGCGCGCACCGTGGTCGTGCCGACGGCGACGATGCGTTTGGCGCCGGCCGTGCGCGCCGCGGCCGCGCCTGCGATCATCGCAAGCGCCTCTCGCGGCACCATGAAGCGCTCCGCGTGCATGTCGTGCGCCTCGAGCGTGTCCGATTCGACGGGCTTGAACGTGCCAGCGCCGACATCGAGGATGAGTTCGTGGCGCCCGACGCCGCGCGATGCAAGAGCCTGCAGAAGGTCCGCCGTGAAGTGAAGCCCAGCGGTCGGCGCGGCGACCGATCCGCGCGCGCTCGCCTTCGCGTAGACGGTCTCGTACTCGGCGCGGTCGAGGTCGTCGTCGACCTCGATGCGCTGGTCGCGCCGCGTCTTCAGAATGTAGGGGGGAAGCGGCGTCTGGCCCGATCGCTCGAGGACTTCCGCGATGCCGCCGCCTGCAGGGCCCGCGACCACGCGCGCAAGCCACGCCTCGTCATCGCGGCGCACGAGCTCTATCGCATCGCCATGCTCGCGGCCGTGGCCGTCGCGCAACGCAAGCCGCACGCCAGCCTCGAAGCGCTTCGCCTGCCGCACCAGCACGCGCCAGAGCGGCACTTCCGCAGATGGTTCGAGCAGGAGTCCCTCCGTCTCGCGGCCGCGCGCGTGGTCGACGAGCGACAGCCGCGCGCGCAGCACGCTCGTCGCGTTCACCACGAGTTCATCGCCCTTGCCGAGGATCGTCGCGAGGTCGCGTACGGTGCGATGTTGAATCGTGCCGCGCGAGCGGCTGACGACCATCAGGCGCGCCGCATCGCGCGGTTCCGCGGGTGTCGTCGCCACAAGCGACGGGTCGAAGTCGTAGTCGAGTTCATCGGTGCGCACGGCGGATTCCGACGCGCGTCACTTCTTGCGCTGCTTGAACTTCGACTTGATCGACTGCGTGGCGCTCGAGCCCTTCGTGCTGAGGCCCGGGAGCCCCGCCATGCCGCCGAGGCCCGGCATTCCGCCCGACTTCGCCATGTCGCGCGCAGCCTTGATGCGGCCGGCCATGCCGCCAGACGCAAGCGACGCCGTCATCTTCTGCACGGCCTCGAACTGCGTGGTGAGGCGGTTCACCTCGTTCGGGGTCGTGCCCGACCCCGTCGCGATGCGGCGCACGCGGCTCTTGTTGAAGAGCTTGAGGTCCTTGCGCTCTGCCGCCGTCATCGCGTGGACCATGCCCTCGAGCCGGTCGAACTGCTTGTCGTCGATGTTGACGTCCTTGAGCGCGCTGCCGACCCCGGGCAGCATGCCGAGGAGCTGCTTCATCGGGCCCATGCGGCGCAGCGACTTCATCTGCGAGAGGAAGTCGTCCATGGTGAGCTTGCCCTTCGCGAGCTTCTCCGCCATCTTCTCGGCCTCTTCCTCGCTGACCTCCTCGCGGGCCTTCTCGACGAGCGCGACGACATCGCCCATGCCGAGGATGCGGCCCGCCATGCGCTTCGGGCTGAATTCGTCGAGCGCGTCGAACTTCTCGCCCGTGCCGAGGAACTTGATCGGGGCGCCCGTGACCTTGCGCACCGTGAGCGCTGCTCCGCCGCGCGTGTCGCTGTCGAGCTTGGTGAGGATCACGCCGTCGACCTTGAGGCGGTCGTGGAAGGTCTTCGCGCTGCGCACCGCGTCCTGGCCCGTCATCGCGTCGACGACGAGGAGGATCTGATGCGGCTGCACGGCGAGGCGCACGCCCTCGAGCTCCTTCATCAGCTCATCGTTCACATGGAGTCGGCCCGCCGTATCGAGGATGACGATGTCGTAGCCCTCGCTGCGCCCCTTGGCGACGGCACGGCGGCAGACGCCGATCGCGGCTCCGACGGCCTTCCCGTACTCGGCGCACTGGTCGGGCTCGCCGTGGAACCCGATGCGCGCGCCGCCCTTCGCCTCGGTGGCGACGCCATCGATCACCTGCTTCAACTGCTCGACTGCGGCGGGGCGTTGGAGATCGGCGGCGGCGACGAGACACGAGCGGCCCGTCTTTTTGAAGTACGCAGCAAGCTTCCCGCAGGTTGTCGTCTTTCCCGAGCCCTGCAGGCCGCAGAGCATGATGACGGTCGGGCCCGGATCGACGAGGAAGAGTTTCGAGCCGTTCTCCTCGCCCGCCGCGCCCATCAGTGCCACGAGCTCGTCATGCACGATGCCGACGAGCTCCTGCCCTGGCTGGAGGCTCTTCGTGACCTCTCGGCCGACCGCCTTCGCCATCACATCGTCGCAGAACTGCTTGGCGATCCCGAGCTCGACATCCGCCTCGAGGAGCGCCGTCTTCACTTCGTCAAGCGCCTCGCGCACATTCGATTCCGAGATCGTGCCGCGCCCCGAGAGGGAGCGGAAGGCTGTGGAGAGGCGGTCGGTCAGGTTCTCGAACATGGGGCGGGCAGTATAGGGCGGGGGAACGGCGGCCCCGCGCGGCGCCTGCGGCGTGTTCCGTCAGAGCGGCCGCACCGCGCGCATGTCGTGCTTCGTCTCGAGCACGCTGCGGAGGTTGCAGAGGTACCAGCGCCAGCTCTCCGCGCTGTCCGCGACGGTCAGGAGCGTCTCTGGGTCGTCGCGGAAGGGGCCATGGCGGACGATCACCCGTGCGCCGCCCGTGTCGCCGCCCTTGTCGCGGAGGGGCGACACGGCGATCTCGATCGGGACGGGCGTGTCGTCGAGCGGTGAAGGAAACCACTCCCACTTGACGCGCGCGCGGCCGTCGCGGAGCTCCTCGCAGTCGTGATCGAGCACCTTGACCTCCGTGGTGCGGTTCCACTCGCGGTCCCACGCGAGCTCGAGCGTGCCGCCCGCCTCCTCGGGGTACTCCGCGCCGACGGCCAGCCAGCGGCAGAGGCCGTTCGCGCTGGCGATGCACGAGGCCACTTCCTCGGGCGACGCGTGGATCTCCTCCTTGAGCGTGATCCAGACGCCGTCCTCTTCGCGGCCGACCATCAGCGCCGCTCCGCGTGGGAGGAGCCCGCACCGCCTGCGGCGTTCGGGGGAAGGATCTCGACGAGCCGCGCGTTGAGAGAGCCGCGCGAGTGGACCTGGTGGCGCCCGCCCGCCGCCGCGAGCCGTGCCTGCGCCGCACGCAGCTTGTCTGCCTGCAGATGGCCCGCGAAGGCGTAGACGCAGAGATGCGGGTGGCCGAGCGCAGCGTCGAGGAGCTCCTCGGCCGACTCGCCCTCCGCGAGATCCGCCTCGAGGTCGAGGAAGTAGTGCGTCGCCAGCGGCGCGTGCTGCGTGAGCGCGCCGCGGTTGCGCACGCCTTGCCCGCGGAGGCCGGCGTGCTTCGCGGCGCCAAGGATCTTGCTACCGAAGAGAAGGTCGCTCGTGAAGAGGATCATGCGTGCGTCTCCTGCGCGACGCCGCGCGGGAGCGCCCTCGGCGCCCGCTCGTGCTCGACGAGCGCCGCGTAGTCCTCCCGCTCGCGCACGACTTCAGCGCTCGCGCCCGATACGAGCACCTCCGCGGGGAGAGGCGACGAGTTGTAGCGGCTCGCCATGCTCATTCCGTAGGCGCCCGCGGTGAAGACGGCGAGAAGGTCGCCGCGCGAGAGCGTCTCAGGAAGCGCGCGGTCGAGCGCGAGGAAATCGCCCGTCTCGCAGAGAGGCCCGACGACATCCTGCGGCACGGTTCCCGCAAGGCCTGATCCCAGCCCCGGGTCGGGCGCGCGTCGCGCGGGTGTCATCGCAACACCGGGCGCGACGGGCCAGATGAAGTGGAAGCTGCCGTAGTGCGACGGGCGGAGCAGCGCGTTCATGCCCGCGTCGCAGATCGCGAAGCGCTTGTCGCCAGAGGTCTTCGTGTAGAGCACCTTCGTGACGAGGATCCCGGCATTCGCCACGATCGTTCGGCCCGGCTCGAGGATGAAGCGCACGCCCTGGTCGTAGAGTGGCTTCGCGAGCGGAATGATCGCGGCCGCATAGTCCGAGAGCGCGGGCGACTGCGCGCTCTCGTAGTCCGCGCCGAAGCCGCCCCCGAGGTCGATCGAGCGTATGGTGAAGCCGTCGCGCGCGAGTTCCTCGACGAGCGCGGCCGTCTTCGTCATCGCCTCGCGGTAGGGGTCGACCGTGTAGATCGGCGAACCGATGTGGAGGTGCAGCCCCTCGAGCCGTGCATGCGGGTCGCGGCCATAGGTCGCGAAGAAGCGGCGCGCGCGCTCGAGGTCGACGCCGAACTTCGTCTCCTTCTTGCCAGTCGAAGTGTAGCGGTGCGTCTTCGGGTCGACGTCGGGGTTGATGCGCAGCGCCACGCGCACGGTGGCGCGCTCTGCGGCCGCAAGGCGGGCGATGTTCTCGAACTCCTCCTCGCTCTCGCAGTTGAAGAGCCCGAGCCCTGCGCGGATCGCGCCCACGATCTCCGCGTCCGTCTTGCCGACGCCCGCATAGACGCACTTCGCGGCGGGCACGCCCGCCTCGCGCGCGCGGAAGAGTTCGCCGCCCGACACGACGTCCATGCCCGCCCCGCGCTCCGCGAGGACCCTCAGCACGGAGAGGTTTCCGCAGCTCTTCACGGAGTAGCAGACGAGCGGATCGATCGGCGCGAAGGCGGCGACGAGGCGGTCGTAGTGCGTCTCAAGCGTGTGGCGCGAATAGATGAAGCACGGGGTGCCGGCTTCCGCCGCGATCGCGGCCACGCGCGCGTCCTCGGCAAAGAGCTCGCCGTTCCTGTAGGTGAAGAGGTCCATGCCGCGATCCTATCAGGGGCGTGCAGGTGCGTCGGGCCCGTCGCGCGCGCTCTCTGCGCGGCTCGACTGGAAGATCCAGCCCGCAAGCGCAAGCGCCGCCCAGAGGAGGAGCCACCCGATCGGCGCGACGGGCGAGACGGGACGACCTGCAAGATGGGCCGCAAGCGGAAGCGCGCCAGACACGGCGAAGAGCGCGCCGATGATACTCGTGAGGAACGCGGCCGCCGACCGCGGGAGCCAGACGCCGAGCACGAATCCAATGAACGCGCCGCCCGCGGCCGCGGCCTTCAGAAGCGTGCGGACCTGCGCAGGCTCCGCGTGCCAACGGTCGTCGGCCCATGCGACGAGCGGCCGCAGGAACTCAGGCGACCGCGCGAGCCTCTCATCGCGGGCGGCGATCGTCGCGAGATCGGCTGATGTACTCTCGGTGGACGAACCGACGCCACCCGTTGGCGTGCGCGCGTCGATGAAGCCCGACTCGACTCCTGTGAAGACAAGGAGAGTGGCGAGCGCCGCGATGGCGACACCCGTTGCCGCACCGAGTGCGACGCGCCAGGTGATCGCTGCAAGGACCACCCCGAGCAGCACTCCGAGCGCCGTCGCAAGCCCCGCGCCGATCGAGGTGAAGACAAGCGCAAGAACGGGGGGGGCGAAGAGGACCGACGCGAGAAGAAGCGCCAGCACAAGGACGGGCTTGAGCAGGCGTTGGCCGAAGAGAAGGAGGACGAGACCTCCCGCGAGGAGGACGGCGGCGGGGGCGAGGCTCAGGAGCGGCAGCGTCTGCACCTCGAGGGCAAGCCCCTGAAGCGTCTCGAACCGCTCAGGACCCTGCCCGATTGGGGGGGGGTTGATCAAGGGATCTTGCATCGACGGCCACCCAGTGGCTGCAACTCGTCACGGCTTGCTCATGGAGCCCCTCAGGACAGCCGATGGCCATCGTACGCCGTCGTCGACTGCCGCGCGCGGCCGACGCAGCTGCAGGAGTCCCGTTCCGTGACAGATCGCCACGCAGCGCTGAACGCGAAGCCGCTCGGTCCCCGGCCGCTCGAGGAGCTCCGCGAACTCATCGACTCGGTCGACGAGAGGCTCGTCGCGCTGCTCGCGGAGCGAGCGCGCCTCGTGGTCGAGGTCGGCGAGCGGAAGCGCCACTGCGGTACCCCGACCTATGTCCCGAGCAGGGAGCGTGCGGTGATCGAGCGGGCCGTCGCCCGCAACCCGGGGCCGCTCTCGCCGCGCACGATCGAGGCGGTGTTTCGCGAGATCATGTCGGGCTCGTTCGCGCTCGAGCGGCCGCTCCGCGTGGCTTCCCTCGGCCCTGCGGGAAGCTTCAGCCACCTCGCCGCCATCCGGCACTTCGGCTCGAGCGTGGAGACGGTGTTCCTGCCCGCGATCGAGGATGTCGTCGTCGAGGTCGAGGCCGGGCGTTGCGACCACGGCCTCGTTCCATACGAGAACTCGTCGATGGGCTCCGTGCTCGAGACGCTTGACGCGCTGGTGGCGCATCCTGTGTCGGTGCGCGCGGAATCGCTCGTCGCGGTACGGCTTGCACTGCTCTCGAGGGATCCGATCGGGGCGATCCGGCGCGTCTACTCGAAGCCGCAGGCCTTCGCACAGTGCCGAGCCTGGTGCGCGCGGGTGCTGCCGCACGCCGAGCTCGTGGCCGACTCGAGCACGAGCGCCGCTGTTGCGCGTGCAGCCGCCGAGCCGGGCGCCGCAGCCATCGCCTCGTCGTTCGCGGGCGAACTTCACGGTCTTCCCACCGTCGTCGACGGGATCGAGGACCGCGCCGGGAACGCAACGCGGTTTCTCGTGATCGGCCGCGAGCCTGTCGCGCCCACGGGAAACGACAAGACGACGGCGATGTTCGCCCTCTCCGACCGCGCCGGCGCGCTGGTCGAGGTGCTCGAGAGCTTCCGACGCGAAGGCGTGAACCTCTCGCACATCGAGAAGCGCCCGAGCGGCGACGCCCACTGGGACTATCTCTTCTTCGTCGACGCACTCGCCCACGAGTCCGAGCCCGCCATGGGCCGCGCACTCGCCGAGGCGCGGCAGCACTGCGCACGGCTTGTCGTCCTCGGCAGCTACCCAAGAGCGGAGCGCATCCTTTGAGTCAGGTAGATCTTTCATGATGGCGAGCCGCCTCACGCACGAGTCAAGCCCGTACCTTCTCCAGCATGCGAGGAACCCCGTCGATTGGTTCCCGTGGGGCGAGGAGGCGATCGCAAAGGCGCGCGCGGAGGACAAGCCGATCTTCGTCTCGGTCGGCTACTCCACCTGCTACTGGTGCCATGTCATGGAGCGCGAGAGCTTCGCCGACCCCGCGGTCGCCGCGCTCCTCAACCGTGACTTCGTGTCGGTGAAGGTCGACCGAGAGGAGCGGCCCGACATCGACGAGGTCATGATGATGGCGTGTCAGGCGTTCACCGCTCTCAGCGAGGGCAGATCGCGCGGAGGCTGGCCGCTCACGGCGTTTCTCGAGCCGAAGACGCTTCGACCCTTCTTCGCGGGAACCTACTTTGCACCTGAGCCGAGCCAGGAGCGCGAGTCGTTTGTGGAGCTCGTGGAGTCCATCGCGGACTTGTGGCGAACGCGGCGTAGAGGCGTGGAGATTCACGCGGCGCGCATGTTCCACGCGATCGCGACTGCGGTCGACGGGGACGCGCTTCTCGACGCTGATCTGGGCACCTTCGCGCTGCGTGCGGCGCCGAGTGTTGCGCAGACCGAGAGCGTCCTCGGCTTGGCGCGGCGAACCGTTCCAGCGGCGGAACTCGTCTCCATTGCACACCAGACGGCGGGCGTCATCCTCCGCCACGAAGACAAGGCGCATGGCGGCTTCGGCGTGACACCGAAGTTCCCGCACACGCCGTGGCTCATGCTCCTCGAGGTGCTGGCGCCGCGCTTCGGCGGCGCCCATGCGGCGCTCGACCGCGCACTTCGCGCGATCGTGCGCGGCGGCATTCACGACCACCTCGGTGGCGGGTTCCACCGCTACGCGGTCGATGCGGGCTGGAGGGTGCCGCACTTCGAGAAGATGCTGCCCGACACGGCGCTGCTTGTTCCGCTCCTCGTCGAGCGGCGCGACCCGTGGCTGTCGCGGGCGGCGCAACGCGGCCTCGACTGGATGGCGCGGGAGATGCTTCGCGACGACGGGCTCTTTCGCGCCGCCGTCGACGCGGAGGTCGAGGGATGCGACGGGGCGTTCTATCTCTGGCACCCCGGGGATCTCGCAGCGCCGATCGCGGGCCTTTCGCGAGAGGATGCGCGCTGGGCGGCCGAGACGTTCGGACTCGACAGACCGAGCAACCTCCGCGAGCTCGCGGCGCCCGGGACCGAGCCTCTCCATGTGCTCGCTTTCGCGCGGGAACCTGACGGAAGGGAAGACGCCTGGGCGCGGCTTGATCGCGTGTCGGACGCGCTGCGCGCGGCCCGGGCCGCGCGCCCCGCGCCGCGCACGGACGACAAGGCCATCCTCTCGTGGAACGCGCTTGCGATTCGAGCCTTCGCCGTCGGCGCCCGTGCGATGCAGGATCGCTCCGTGGAGGGCGAAAGGCGCCGCGCGAGTACGCTTGAGATCGCCGTGCGCGCCTTCGCCGTGGCGTGGGCGGAGTTCGTCGAGTCGCACGACGAGCGCGTGATCCGAGTGTGGCGCCTGCTTCGGAACGGACTCGTTCCGATTCCCGCGCAGCTCGAGGACGTCGCTGCACTTGCCTGGGCCGCCACGGCGCTCGCGGAGGCGACGAACGAATCCTGGTACGACGACCGTGCATGGAAGCTCGTCGAGTTCGCGACGGAGATCCATCGCGACGAGGCTGGACGCTGGTGCGAACGCCGCGGCTTCGATGCCTGGGGGCTTCGTGGCCGCAGTCTGCAGGATGGCGCTACGCCGGGCGGCGCAGGGATGATCGCGCGTGTCCTTTCGACGCTTGCTCGGCGCGGCGATGGGCTCATGCGGGCGCGCTCGCTCCTCGGTGCGGGCCTCGCCGCGTCCGCTTCGACGGTGGCGGCGCATCCGACCGAGTCCGCGCTCACGCTGTGCGCGGCGTGCGAGGCAGCGGATCTGATGCTCCCCGAGGGCCTTTCCCAGGTGTATGTCCACCATGACAAGCCCGATGCGGGGGGAAACCCCCTTGCGGTCCATCTCGAGGTCATCTTCGCGTTGGGCTTCCACATCGCGGTAGACACCGCCTCGGGCAAGGAGTCGGCGCTTGCCATCGGCGGCGACGCGGCGGCCGCGACGCTTCCAGAGCCGAACGGCCTCGCCGACGACACCCCGTGCTTCAAGGGGCGCATCATGATCCCGATCACGCTCTCGCCCGGTGCACGCGAGATAACGCTCCGTTGCGCGATGTCCGACTCCAACCGCCGTCTTCCTCCCGTGACGGTGCGGGTCCCGCTTTAGCGGCGGCATCCATCCCGCTCGCGGGGTTCCCCGTCCGCCACGCTATCCTGCGCGGCCCATGCCAGCCGACGCAGCGACACGCGACCAGCAGCAACCCGGACACGGAACGAAGCCGTTCCGGGTGGCGCTGATCTCGACAGGCGGCACCATCGAGAAGACCTACGACGAGCTCGGCGGTGTCCTCGCGAACCGCGTCAACGTGCTCGACCTTCTGCTCGCGTCGCTTGATCTGCACGGCGTCGTCATCGACCGGGTTCCGTTGATGAACAAGGACTCGCTCGACATGAGCGAGGCGGACCACGACCTCATCGCGGATACCGCGGAGCTCATGGCGCGCAACCACGACGGCGTCGTGGTCGTGCATGGCACCGATCGCCTCTCGAAGACGGGCGACAGGATCCACGAGCGTCTGGCGGCGAAGGGCGGGGCGACCCGCGCGATCGTCTTGACGGGCGCGATGCGGCCGTTCGAGATGAAGCGCACGGATGCCGCGCAGAATGTCACCGAGGCGCTCCTTGCGGTGCAGATCCTGCCCGTAGGCGTCTATGTGGCCATGCACAACCGCGTGCTGCGGTTTCCAGGCGTGGTGAAGGACCGTGCGCTCGGGACCTTCGTCCGCGCGGCGACGTGAGCGAGCCAGGAATGAGGAGCGACCCAAGAAAGAGGAGCGACCTATGGCATCAGAGGAACGCGGCCCGCAGCTCGATGGCTTGAACGCTCCCGGCGCAAGTCGGGGACTCACCACGCGCGTGCTCTCCGTCGTCGAGCGCGTCGGCAACCGTCTGCCCGATCCTGCCACGCTCTTCGTCATCCTCGGTGTCGCCGTGCTCGCCATGAGCTTCATCGGCGCGCGCTTCGGTTGGTCGGTCGCCGACCCGCGCGATCCGTCGAAGTCGATCGTTGTCGACAACCTGCTCGATGTCGAGAGCATCCGCTGGATCCTCACGAGCGCGATGCGGAACTTCCTCGACTTTCCGCCGCTTGCGATCGTGCTCGTCGCCATGCTCGGAATCGGCGTCGCGGAGCGCACGGGCCTCTTCAAGGCGCTGCTCAAGCTTCTCGTGGCCGCGATCCCCTCGTGGAGCCTCTATCCCGCGCTGGTGTTCATCGGCATCTGCTCGAACGCGGCCTCCGACGCGGGCTATGTCGTGCTACCGCCGCTTGCGGCGGGCGTGTGCGCCATGCTCGGGCGCTCGCCGCTCGTCGGGATCGCCGCGGTCACCTTCGGCGTCGCGGGCGGCTTCAGCGCCAATCTCCTCGTCACAAGCCTCGATCCGCTCCTCTCGAGCCTCACGCAGCAGGCGGCGCAGGTGCTCGAGCCGAACCGCGTGGTCAATCCGACCGCGAACTACTGGTTCATGGTCGCGTCGACGCCGCTCCTCACGCTCGTCGGCTGGGCCGTCACGGTATGGGTGGTCGAGCCGCGGTTCGACAAGCAGACGGTGGCGAAGCAGATCGAGACGGGCGGCGTCGACGACGGCGGCCTTGCGCTCACCGCGCCTGAGAAGCGCGGGCTTCTCGCCGCGCTCGCCGCGCTTGTCGTTCTCGGCGGGACCTTCGCAGCGTGCGCGCTCGTCGAGGGCGGTCCGCTCCATGGCACGATCACGCGGCCGGGCACGCAGCTCGTGGTCCCCGCGTGGAGCGAGGCGATCGTGCCGATGATCCTCGTCCTCTTCCTCGTGCCGGGCATCGCCTACGGACTCGTGACGGGCGAGATCCGCTCAGACCGCTGCGTCTCGCGGCGCATGACCGAGGCCATGGGCTCGATGGGCACCTACCTCGTCCTTGCCTTCTTCGCGGGGCAGACGATCGCGTGGTTCAACAAGTCAAATCTCACGAGCTTCCTCGGTGTCTCCGGCGGCGAGGCGATCAAGGCCATGGGCTTGAGCGAAGGACCGATGGTCGCGGCGATCGTGGTGGTGGTGGCGGGGCTCAACCTGCTCGTCTCGAGCGCGAGCGCCAAGTGGGCGTTCCTGGCGCCGATCCTCGTGCCGCTCCTCGGAACCGCGGGGGTTTCGCCCGAGGTCGTGCAGGCGGCGTACCGCGTGGGCGACTCGTGCACGAACCCGATCGCACCGCTCTCGCCCTATCTCGTCGTCATCCTGATCGCCATCCAGCGCTACGAGAAGACGGCAGGCCTCGGCACGCTCATCGCGCTGCTCGTTCCGTACAGCATCGCTGCGCTTGTCGTGTGGACGGTGTTCCTCGTCGCGTGGATCTCGCTCGGGATTCCGCTGGGCGTCTGAGCGGATCGCTGCGGCAGGCCGCTACGCCGCCGCATCCTCCGCGCCCTGCAGGTACTCCTTCTCGCGATAGAAGAGCGAGACGACGACGTAGACGACCGCAGCGCCGAGCATGAGGTAGGTGAAGAACCAGTAGTAGCTCGCGCCCGGGAGAAGCGAGTTGCCGTCGCCGTCCACCGTGAACCTGTTCACGAGCGCCGTGAGCACGTTGCCGGCCGAGACGCTGAGGAGGAAGAGGCTCATGACGAACGACTTCATCTTCTTCGGAGCCTGCGTGTAGCTGAACTCAAGGCAGGTGACGGACACCAGCACCTCGGCCGCGGTGAGGACGAGGTACGCGAGGATCTGCCAACCGAACGACGGCCAGTCCGCGTCGAGGCGACCGCCATCCGACGTGATCGCCACTCCGCCGCCCGCGATCGTCGCGACCGCCTTCGTCTTCCACGCCTCGTCGCCCGTCTGCGGCTCCTTCAGCATGGTCTCGAGCGTCTGCGCGGGGGCGTTCCGCTCCGCGGCGCGGAGGGTCTCGATCGTCTTCGGGTAATCGATCGACCCGTTCGCCACCATCGGCGCGACCTGACCCGAGAATGCGGCCTGCGCCGCATCGATCTTCTGCTGCGCGAAGGCGCTGATTCCGAACGCGACCACGCAGAGGAAGAACCCCGCGCCGATCTTGCGGAGCGGCGTGAGCTTCACGACCTTGCCTGCGATCGGGTAGATCACATAGGCGAAGAGCGGGATGTAGCAGAGGATAAGGAGCGGGTTGATGGCCTGGATCTGCGACTCGAGCCACTCGATCCCCAGGAAGTTGCGGTCCATCTGCGCCGCCTGCAGCACCCACGCGCCGCCCGACTGGTCGTAGAGCGACCAGAAGACGGCCACGAACGCGTAGATCGAGAGAAGCCCAGCCATCGCGCCGAGGCCCTCGCGCGAGAAGACCTCGCGGACGAAGCCTACGCCCTTGGGCGGGATGTGGATGTATCGGTGCCGCCCGAGCCAGAAGACGAGCGTCGCAAGCGCCATGAGGACGCCTGGAATGCCGAACGCCCAGCCGGGGCCGTGGTTCTTCAGAAGCCACGGCGTGAGCAGCGTCGAGAGGAACGCGCCGAAGTTGATCGAGAAGTAGAACCAGCCGAAGACGCGCGCGAGAAGGTGGCTGTTGGCCTTGCCGAACTGGTCGCCGACATGCGCGGAGACGCACGGCTTGATGCCGCCCGAGCCGAGCGCGATGAGGAAGAGGCCCGCGATGAGCCAGCCCTTCGGGTCCATCGTCGCCTGCAGGAACGCGCTCGGCATGTCGATCATCGCAAGCGCACCGTGCCCGATGCAGTACACGATCGAGAGCAGCATGATCGTGCGGTACTTCCCCAAGATCGCGTCGGACAGAATCGCCCCGAGCACGGGGAAGAAGTACGCGCTCGCCACGAACCACGCCACGTACTCGCGCGCCTGCTCTGCGGTGAGGTAGGCCGCCTCGCCCGACGCGTTCACGAGATACTGCGTCATGAAGACGGCCAGGATCACCTTCATGCCGTAGAAACTGAAGCGCTCGGCGGCCTCGTTTCCAATGATGAAGGGGATGCCGCCTGGCATCCCCGTCGTCTCGGTGGGCGTGTTGCGGTACGGTGTCGTCTGCTCGGCCATGGGGGCGAAGTGTAGTGCAATGGCACCGAGACCCGACTTCGGCGGGCGCGCAGGTTCCTCTATGTCCGATGCCCGCACGATCCATCTGCGCCGCCCGCCCGTCCTTGTCGAGGTCGAGGGGCGCTTCGTTCCACGCGGGGTGTCGCTCGCGGAGGTCGACGCGGCGTGGGAGTCGATGCGCGTCAAGAACCCGAGGCTGTTCGACGGACCCGTGCTGCAGGTGCTCGGCGTCCATCGCAACGGCCATGGGGGCGTCCAGATGCATGTCCAGGAGAGTTCGTACCGGTTCGGCGCCGTCGCGGCGCTCGGGCTCGATTGCGGCGCACGCGCGCTCGGCGTGAAGGGGTTCGTGCAGGATCGCGGACGCGTCCTCGTCGGACGGCGCTCGCTGTCCGTCGCGCGCGATCCCGGTGCGTGGGAGTTCGTGCCCGGCGGAACCCTCGAGCCGCGGGAGGCGCCTTCCGAGGCGATCGCCCGTGAGCTGCGCGAGGAAGCGCGGCTTGAGATCGCAGCGCCGCCCATCCCGGTCGCGGTTCTCTTCGACGAGACGACGGGGACCTGGGAGATCGTCTATCGCCTCGTGTCACCCCTTGCGGGTGTCCCCGAGATCGGCTGGGAGTACGACGAGTTCAGGATCCTGAGCGCGGCGGAAGCCGTCTCGCTCGAGCCCTTGTCGCATTCCGCGCGCTTGATCGCGCGGCTGCTCTGAGCGGTCGCCGCTGCGGCGGCTCCCTCTGGTGTGGATCACGCTCGTCGGAGTCGGCAAGCCATGAGTGCCCGCAGACGTGAGTCTGCGGAACGAGAATCGTCGGAGTCGACTCTGACATCATGCGTTCCGCAGTCTGACGGGCACTCATGACTTCTGAGTCCGTCGGCGTAGATCCCCGCCTCGACAGCACCAGAGCGAGCAAGTTGCGAAGCAGGTTGCGAGCGCTCAAGGTCAGTTCGCGAGCACCAGAGCGAGCAAGTTGCGAAGCAGGTTGCGAGCGCTCAAGGTCAGTTCGCGAGCACCAGGGCGAGCAAGTTGCGAAGCAGGTTGCGAGCGCTCAAGGTCAGTTCGCGAGCACCAGAGCGAGCAAGTTGCGAAGCAGGTTGCGAGCGCTCAAGGTCAGTTCGCGAGCACCAGAGCGAGCAAGTTGCGAAGCAGGTTGCGAGCGCTCAAGGTCAGTTCGCGAGCACCAGAGCGAGCAAGTTGCGAAGCAGGTTGCGAGCGCTCAAGGTCAGTTCGCGAGCACCAGAGCGAGCAAGTTGCGAAGCAGGTTGCGAGCGCTCAAGGTCAGTTCGCGAGCACCAGAGCGAGCAAGTTGCGAAGCAGGTTGCGAGCGCTCAAGACACGCGCGCTCAGAGACGCATCGCTGCGAGGGCCGTCAGCGTGCGGTCCAGTGCATCGAGCGCGATCGGCTTCATCATCACGCGCGTCGCAGTATGTCCGTTGGCGATCGTCTTCTCGTCGAGCGGCTCTCCGCTTGCGACGAGCACGGGAAGCGCGTTCCCCTGCGCGCGCAGCCGCCGCAGCGCCTCAAGTCCGCCACCGCCCGCGTCGAGAATCACAACATCAAAGAGATCGAGCTGCGGGTGTTCGAGAAGCGCCTCTGGCTCGGCGATGGTGTCGACATCGTCACCGACCGACTCAAGTGCCGCGACGATGATTGCGCGCACGGCGGGGTCGTCGTCGGCGACGAGGATGTGGCGGGGGCGCCGTGCCGACTCGCAGTTCCTCTCGCAGGAGGCCTCGCAACGCTCCGCAGCGTCCTTCGCGCACGCGCTTGCGCCGTCGCGGTCAGCAGGAGCGTCGTCGACCAAAACAGGAAGCTCGATGGTGCTCCTGAGCCCACCCGTGACCTGCTCGATGGTGGCCTTGCCGCCCATGTCGCGCAGCGCGCGTTGCGCCGCAGCGAGCGGCAGAGTCTCGAGGTCGCACGGCCCCTTCAGGATCGAGGGTGGCGTGCACGCGTGCTCCCACTTGCCGCCGTCGTCGGAGATCGAGATCGCGATGCGCGGATGCAGTGCGGTCTCCGTGAACGATGCCGAGATCTGAAGCGTTCGTCCGGTGCGGCGCCTGTGCAGCGTCACCAGTTGCCTCAGGGCCGAGCAGAGTTCGACCGCGTTCCCCTCGAAGACGGCACCGTCGGGAATCGCCGCGATGGCCTCGGCGAGGCCGAGGGCTCCACCCGCTGCGGAATCCCCATGCAACGCCTCGCCGAGCGCGGCTCCCACGGCGTCCCTTGCGTTGAGCCTCGAGAACACGGCATCCTCGCGCTGGCAGGCTGCGTTCAGGGAGCCGACGATCGACTCGAGAAGGCGCACAGTCTCGAGCACATCGCCGACAGACTTCGCGATCGCAGGATCGGTCGCCTGTCGCTTCAGAAGTTGCACTCGTCCGAGCAGCGCGAAGATCGCGTTGTTGAGGTCGTGCGCCACGACGCTGCCCAACTCGCGGACGCGCTGGAGCTCTTCTGTCTCTTCCTGGCGATCCTGCTGCGACAACGCTCGCCGATCGGGGCTTGAACTCGTCTCCATCCATGTATTGTGACAAATCCACGCGCGGGTGACGCAGAATCGTCTCCCTGCTGCAACATTTCCACGCAAGGACGAGGATCTCGACGATCTGCCCGTCGCCAATGCCGTCGCCAATGCCGTCGCCAATGCCGTCGCCAATGCCGTCGCCAATGCCGTCGCCAATGCCGTCGCCAATGCCGTCGCCAATGCCGTCGCCAATGCCTCGTGTAGGGGTTGAACCTACGACCCGCTGATTAAGAGTCAGCTGCTCTGCCAACTGAGCTAACGAGGCGTGAGGGGAGAGATACTAGCGACTTCGCGCAACAGGTCAAGTCGCATCGGCGGCGCGTGCAGTGGGAGACCCCCGCACGCGCCGCGCGTCGCTGCAACTGGCGCAGTTCACGGCCTCCCGGCCTCTTCCTACGCCTTCTTCCCGTGGCACTGGCGGTACTTCATGCCGCTGCCACAGGGGCAGGGTTCGTTGCGGCCGACCACCGGAATCGACGACGGATCGACGGGCGCCTCCGACGCGAGTGCGCGTTCCGCAGCAGCGGGCGGCTGTGGCGCGGCGCGCTGCTCGGGAAGCGCGCGGGCGGCCGTGGGAGCCGCGGCTGCGGCCTCCGCATCCGCAGCGCCGGCGGCACCTGCCGCCATTGCGGCCATCGCGGGCCGCGGCGCCACGCGCGGCGTCTGCGGCGCCAGCCTGCCACGGAACGCGATGTCCGTCACGCGGTCGCGCACGGTCTCCTGCATCTCGTTGAAGACCTTCGCGCTCTCGCGCTTGAACTCGATGCGCGGGTCCTTCTGGCTGAAGGCGCGCAGGCCGATGGCGTCGCGGATCTGGTCCATCGAGTGGAGGTTGTCCTTCCACGCGTTGTCGAGGATCGAGAGCAGCACCCAGCGCTCGAACTGCGTGAGCTCGAGCCTCGGGAGGTCGAGGAGCTTCCGCCGCACGAATCCGTCGGGGTCTGTGGCGATCTCCTCGCGCTCGCTCTCGCCGATGCGCACCATGCACTCCTCCGCGAACCACGCGGAGATCGAGTCGGCGTCGCGGCCGCGCGCGAGGCACTGCGCCGCGCGAGCCTCGATCTCGGACTTTCCGAGCGCTGCCGCGCGCTCGACGAGCAGCCGCCGCAGCTCGTTCGGATCGCTCGACGGAAGCTGCGCGGGGTCCCATGCGAGGCCGTAGCGCGCCTTCACGAAGGCGCAGAACTGCGCGAGCGCCGAGGCGGGATCCTGCTGCATCACGGCATTCGTCTGCTCGATCGCGTAGTCGACCGAGTAGGCCCGCTCGCGCTCGGCGTAGAGTTCGCGGGCTTTCTTCGCAAGCGTCTCCGCAGCCGCTTCGGGAGTCGTTGCGCCCGCGAACAGGCTCGCGTCGTAGGTGGTGCCGAACTTGCGGTTCGCCCAGGACGCCAGCTGCTGCGCGCCGAAGTCGGAGACGAGGAAGTCCGCGATGGGAGAGAGGTCGATCTCCGCAAACTTCGCGAGCGCCGCATCGCAGACGAGCTCGATCGCCTGCCCGCGATCCATGCCTCGGATCGCCTCGGGCGTGAGCTCGGCGCCGAAGTTCGTGCGCGCCCACACCGCGAAGCCCTCCGCGTCCCACTCCTCGGGCTCGAGCTCGACGGGCAGGCACTCGCCCGCGGTCGCCCGCACCTGCTCCTGCGCGTCCTCCGAGCAGTCGATGCGGATCATGCTGTCGATCTCCTCGCGGTCCTTCTTCAGGAAGCGCTCGGGCTCGATGCGCACGCCGCAGTTCTCGCGCACCCACTCCGCGAGCGTGTTCGGGACGTGCATCGGCCCGAGGAAGTCGGCTGCAGCCTTGTCGATCGACTCCTCGACGTAGCGGAGGACAAGATCCTTGATGCCCTTGCTCTCCACGATCGGCTGGCGCAGGCCGTAGAACGCGCGCCGCTGGTGCTCCATCGGCTCGTCGTACTCGAGGATGCTCTTGCGCATCTGGAAGTTGCGCTCCTCGACCTTGCGCTGCGCCTTCTCGATCTGGCGCGTCAGCATCGAGTCCTCGAGGTCGTCGCCCTCGCGCATGCCGAGCGTGGCGAGCACCTTGAGCATCGCCTTGCCCGCGAAGAGCTTCATGAGGTCGTCTTCCATCGAGAGGAAGAAGCGGCTCGATCCGTTGTCGCCCTGACGGCCAGCGCGGCCGCGCAGCTGGTTGTCGATGCGGCGGCTCTCATGGCGCTCCGTGCCGACGATGTGGAGGCCGCCCATCTCCTCGACATCGGCCCACATCGCGAGACGGTGGAGCGGCGGGAAGCCCGATGCGTCGAGCACATCCACGAGCTGCTCGGCCGAGAAGGCCTCCGCCTTCTTCTCGGGCAGCTTGGCGCGCTCGACCGCCCAGTGCCGCAGGAGGCGGAGCCGCAGCTCGGGCGCGTCCTTTCCAGCCGCCTTGTCCTTCCCGAGGATGCGCTCCGCGAGGTGGCGGTAGCAGAGGCCGACGATCTCGTCGTCGGACATCTCGGGGCGCGCCTCCTTCGGGCAGATGTTGCGGCGCTTCCAGTGCTCGACGAGCTCCGCGCGCGTGAAGCCGCGCAGCTTGATGTCGGTGCCGCGGCCCGCCATGTTGGTGGCGATCATCACCGCGCCGAGTTCGCCCGCGCGCGCCACGATCTCCGCCTCGCGGTCGTGCTGCTTCGCGTTCAGCACCTCGTGGCGAATCTGGTACTTCGACGCGAGCATGCGCGCGACGAGCTCGCTCTTCTCGACGCTCGTGGTGCCGACGAGGACGGGGCGACCCATGTCGTGGTGGAGCTTGATCTCCTCGACGATCGCGTTCCACTTGTCCTTCTGCGACAGGTAGACGCGGTCCTGGCGGTCGACGCGCGCGATGGGCAGGTTCGTGGGGATGGACACGACGTCGAGCCCGTAGATCTCGTGGAACTCGGTGGCCTCGGTGTCGGCGGTTCCCGTCATGCCCGAGAGGCGCTTGTAGAGCTTGAAGTAGTTCTGGATGGTGATGGTCGCCATCGTCTGCGTCTCTTCCTTGATCCGCACCTTCTCCTTGGCCTCGACGGCCTGGTGAAGGCCGTCCGACCACTGGCGGCCGACCATCTTGCGGCCCGTGTTCTGATCGACGATCACGACGCCCTCGGTGCCGTTCTCGTCGGGCGCGACGACATAGTCGCGGTCGCGCTGGTAGACGGTGTGCGCGCGGACGGCCTGCTCGACGAGATGCGGCATGTCGATGTTGGCGCCGACGTAGAAGCTGCCGACCGTGGGGTCGATCCTCTTGGCGAAGCGCTGCGCCTCCTCGACGCCCTGATGGGTGAGCGTGGCGACCTTCTTGTCGAGCTCGACCTCGTAGAACTGAGGGAAGCGGTCGCGCCGCGCCTCGGCCTGCGCGAGCTCCTTGCGCGCGGCATCCATCGACGCCTTCAGCGCAGGCACCGCGTTGCGGTCGCGGGCGTTGCGGATGTCGCCCTCGTAGCCCGCGACCGACTCGGCGATCTTGCGGCACTCGTCGTTCGCCGTGTCCCACTCCGCCTGCCTCGTCACCAGATGCCGCGCGACCTGGTCGGCGAGGTCGTAGCGCGGCTGGTTCGAGTGCGCGGGGCCCGAGATGATGAGCGGCGTGCGCGCCTCGTCGATGAGGATCGAGTCGACCTCGTCGACGACCGCGAACCCGCGCTCCTTCTGCAGCTGCTCCTCCGGGCGCGTCTTCATGTTGTCGCGCAGGTAGTCGAAGCCGAACTCGCTCGTCGTGCCGTAGACGACATCGCAGCCGTATGCGGCCTTCTTCGCCTCGTGCGGCTGCATGTGCTGCGGATGGATAGCGCCGACCGTGAGCCCGAGCGCGCGGAAGAAGGGGAAGGTCCAGTCGCGGTCGCGCTGCACGAGGTAGTCGTTCACGGTGACGACATGGACCTGCTTCCGCTCGCAGGCCGCGAGGTAGCACGCGAGCGGCCCGACGATCGTCTTGCCTTCGCCCGTCTTCATCTCGGCGATCTTTCCTTCCGCAAGCACGATGCCGCCGATCAGCTGCACGTCGAACGGCCGCGCGCGGAAGGGCGGTCGGCTCTCGGGATAGATCGTGCGGACCGCTTCGTAGATCTCGACGGGAATGTCGACGTACTGCCAGCCCTCGATCGGCACCTCGTTCCCGCGAAGGTCGCCCTCCGGGAGGCGCACCGGCGCCGCGCGCATCGCGGCGACCGTCTCGTCGTAGAGGGCGCGCGCCGACTCGGGGAGAAGCGACGGATCGAAGCGGTCGTTCGCGTCGATGGTGCCGTCGCGGTTGAGGTCGGCGTTGCGGGCGGGGTTGAAGATCGTGCGGATGCCGACCCCGCGGTCCATGGCCTCGCGGGCGACCGCGAAGATCTCGGGGATCATCGCGTACGGCTTCTCGCCGGCCGCCGTACGGGTGCGGAACTCCTCGGTCTTCGCCCGGAGCTGCGCGTCGGTGAGGCGACGGGTCTCCGCCTCGAGCGCGTTGATCTGGTCGACGATGCGGGTGTAGCGCTTGACATCGCGCTGGTTCTTGGTGCCGAGCGTGACGCGGACGAACCAATCGAGGACGGGAATACCCTTGAGAAGCTGGCTCATGTGGATCTCTGCTCCGAGGGGAGCTGCGACGCGGGCGGCAATGGCCGCCGACGCGAAAGTTGGCTTGGTGGATGACTGGAATGGATGACCGACAGCGCGCTCACGCCAGAGGCGGAGGCAGCGCCGTCGTCTTCAGCCGCGCGGCACGGGCGTGTTCTGCCCGGACTCCCGAGCGATCGCTCGCGACCGTGGAGGCATGCGCGCCGTGCGCGTCCACTGCGTTCGCGTGCAGCGACCTCGCGGCGGTGCGGGCAGCGGTGCATGCGTCGTCGCGCTCCATCACGAAGCGGAGCGCAGACTGGAGCTCCGCGCGGCGCGCACGGGGTTCCGCGCCGTCGGCCGAGAAGCCACCCGCCAAGGCTGCAAGCACCGCGACGAGGATCGCCGCGGTCAGCCGCAGATGGGGGTTGGGTTGGCGAAGCCGCGCCATAGAACGGGAAAGGTAGCACAGGGGCGCGGCGCAGGTCGACCTGCCCGCCCAATCCTGTCTCAGTCGGTCGGATCGGACGGGCTACGGTAGTCTTTCGGACCGTGCAGGCCGAGAATCCCGCAACTTCTGCCCACGCGCGAGGCGTCCGAGCTGCCGCGGGCGGTCTCGGGGTGCGGCAAGCGCGCTGGATGCTCGAGGCGCGCAGCGTGACCGTCGACTATCCGGGCGTCCGTGCCCTCGACTCCGTGTCGATCGCGTTCCAAGGCGGAGAGATCCACGCGGTCGTCGGCGAGAACGGGGCCGGGAAGAGTACGCTCATGAAGGTGCTCTCGGGCTCCGTCGCGCCGACCGCGGGCGGCGTTCATCTCGACGGGCGCGAGGTGCGGTTCGACCGCCCTCGGGCGGCGCTTGCGCAGGGGATCGCCATGGTGCACCAGGAGCTCAGTCTCGTGCCCACCCTCGATGTCGCGGAGAACATCACGCTCGGTCGCGAGCCATGCGGGACCTTCGGGCTTCGCGTCGACCGCGCCGCGCAGCGGGCCCTCGCGCGCGAGGCGCTGGCCCTCCTCGGCGCGGACATCGATCCCTCGCGCGAGGCAGGCACGCTCTCGATCGCGGAGGCGCAGTTCGTCGAGATCGCGAAGTGCCTTGCGAGCGATGCACGCGTCCTCATCTTCGACGAGCCGACGGCCGTGCTCGGCGAGCGCGACGCATCGCTGCTCCTCGGGCGCATGAAGTCGCTGCGCGACGAAGGGCGCGCGGTCGTCTTCATCTCGCATCACCTCGACGAGATCGTCGCGGTGGCCGATCGCGTGAGCGTGCTGCGCGACGGCGCGCTGGTTGCGGGCTTCGCGCGCGCGGACGGTGCGCTGCGCGACGATGCTGGCGCCGCGATCGGCGAGGACGCGCTGGCGGCCGCGATGGTGGGCCGCACGCTCGGTTCGATCTACCCGGAGAAGGGTGCCGCGACGGTTCCGACGCCCATGCTCGAACTGCGCGACTTCGGCGCCGTCGGCCGGAGCGGCGGAGTCACGCTCTCCGTGCGCCCCGGCGAGATCGTGGGACTGGCAGGCCTCGTGGGTGCGGGTCGTACGGAGACGGCGGAGGCGATCGTGGGGCTGCGCCCCTCCGTGGGCACGCTTCTCGTCGACGGAGTGGTGCGCGCCTTCGCGGGGCCGAAGGACGCGCTCGCCGCGGGGGTCGCGTACGTGAGCGAGGACCGCAAGGGGCGTGGGCTCCATGTGACGCTCTCCTCGATCGCGAACATGACGCTGCCCACCCTCGGTCGGCACGCCCGGGCGGGGGGGGCATGGATCGACACCGACGGCGAGCGGTCGGTGACGGACGGCTGGATCAAGGCGTTCGCCATCCGCTGCGCACGGCCAGCGGCGCCGATCTCCTCGCTTTCCGGGGGAAACCAGCAGAAGTTCGCCCTGGCGCGCTGGCTCGAGGCCGCCCCGCGCGTCCTCGTCATCGACGAGCCGACGCGCGGCGTCGACGTGGGCGCCAAGGCGGAGATCTACCGCATCGTCGCCGATCTCGCGGCGAAGGGGCTTGCGTGCGTCGTGATCAGCTCCGAGCTTCCTGAGCTTGTGGGCCTCGCGCAACGCGTGGTGGTGCTCCATCAGGGCCGCCCCGCAGGCGAGGTCGACCGTGAGGGCCTGGCGCAGGCCGACTGCGAGGAGCGCATCGTGCGGCTGGCCTCGGGATTGAAAGCCGAAAGAGATGCTGCGGAGTGACGAGACAAACCGCATGAAGGAGTTCTTGGTGTGACGAAAACAGCCTCCCGCGACGGCTTCTCGGCGCAGCGCTTCCTCGAGCGGTGGGGCGTCGTGGTGGCGTTCGTCCTCCTCTTCGGCGTCAGCGTCTGGCAGCAGGGATTCGACTTCCTGAACGCCGACAACATCCGCTCGCTCCTCAATTCGAACGCCGCCGTCGGAATCCTCGCCGTCGGCATGACGCTCGTCATCATCTCGGCGGGCATCGACCTCTCGGTCGGCAGCATGGTCGTCCTCAGCGCGGCAATCGGCTTGACGGCCGTGAACTGGGCGATCGGGGCGGAGCAAAGCGAGGGGGCCGCCGTCTGGATCGGCGTCGGCACCACGCTCCTGGTCGGTCTTGCCGCAGGATCATTGAACGGTCTCCTTGTCGTCGTGGGGCGCATCGCGCCCTTCATCGCCACGCTCGGCGGCCTCGCCGCCTACCGCTCCATGGCGCTCGCGATCGCGGAGGCTGGCGAGATCCGCTCGCAGAGCGCGACGCTCTTCCGCAAGCTCGGAAGGGACGGCATTCCCCTCGCCTACGAGGTTCCTGCCGCGATCGGGCCCGACGGAGCGGCGCTCGGCGAGGCGACCTATCGCGGAGTACTCAATGCGGCTGGTCGTCCGCTGACTCTCCCCTACAGCGTGGTCCTCTTCTTCGCCATCGCCGTCGTGGCGCAGTGGTTCCTTTCGCGGAGCAGGTTCGGCAGACACCTTGTCGCGGTCGGTGCGAACGAGACGGCTGCGACCTACGCGGGCATCTCCGTGGCGTGGGTGCGCTTCCGCGTCTACGCGATCATGGGGCTTCTCGCGGGCGTGGCGGGGCTCCTGCAGGCGTCGCGCATGAACTCGGTGTCGACCTCGGGCCTCGGCGTCGCGGCCGAACTCGACGCGATCGCCGCGGTCGTGATCGGCGGCACGAGCCTCCGCGGCGGTTTCGGCCGCGTGTGGGGCACCGTGATCGGAGTCCTCATCCTCGGAATGATCACGAACATGCTCACGATCTCGGGCGTGAGCCCCTACTGGCAGGGCGCCGTGAAGGGCGGCGTGATCGTGCTGGCGGTGCTTGTCCAGCGCGGCGCGCGCGCGTAGCGGTGACTCGCCGCGGTCGGTATCTTCCGCGCCATGAAGATCGCCACACTCGCTTCCGCCGGACTTCTCGCGGTCGTCGCCACGCTCGGCCTCGCCGCACACGCCCCCAGCGCGCCCGCCGCGGAGGCGAAGCCCGCGCCTTCGCCCGTTGCGGCCAAGGCCCCCGTCCGGATCGGCGTGTCGATTCCCGCCGCGTCGCACGGTTGGACCGCGGGCGTCGTGTGGTGGGCGAAGGAGTGCGCGAAGCTTCACCCCGAGATCGAATGGACCATCGCCACGGCGGAGACTCCCGAGAAGCAGATCGCCGACATCGAGGCGCTCATGGCCAAGAAGGTCGACGGCCTCGTGATCCTCGCCACGGAGAGCGCGCCGATCACTCCCGTCGCGGAGGAGGCGCAGCAGCGCGGCATCCTGATCGTGAATGTCGACCGCGGCTTCCTCAAGCCCGTCGCCGACATCTTCATCGAGGGCGACAACAAGGCGTTCGGACGGAAGAGCGCGGAGTTCATGGTCGAGAAGCTTGGCGGCAAGGGCAAGGCGAAGGGCGACATCATCGTCCTCGAGGGAATCCCCTGCACGGTGAACACGGATCGCGTGAATGCGGCGATGGAGATCTTCGCGGCCGAGCCCGGGATCAGGATCGTCGGGCAGGCCTCAGGCAACTGGAACCGGCAGAAGGCGCTCGAGGTGACGGAGACGCTCCTCACGAAGAATCCGCGCGTGACGGCCGTCTGGGCATCGGACGACGACATGGCGCTCGGGGTCGAGCAGGCGCTCGTCGAGAAGGGGATCGAGGGCGTCTGGATCCTCGGTGGCGCGGGCATGAAGGACATCGTGAAGCGCGTGATGGACAAGGACCCGATGTTCCCCGCGAACATCACCTATCCGCCGTCGATGATCGCGACTGGCATGGAACTGGCCGCGACGGTGCTCGAGGGCGGCAAGAAGGATGAGAAGCTGAAGTACATGCCGCGCCACATGATGATCGACGTGGACCTGATCACGCCAGAGAACGCGAAGCGGTTCTACTTCCCGGATTCGGTCTATTGAACGGGATGGACGGGCGACTTCGCGAGGTCCTCGAGGGTTCCTGGAGCGAACTGGGCCGTGGCGCCGTCGACAGGCGCCACGGCTTTCATGTTCCCGTCATCGCCACGCTCGGGCTTGACGGCACCCCGCAGGCGCGCGCGGTGGTGCTGCGCCGCGTGATCGCCGAGGCAGGGGAGATCTGCTGCCACACCGATGTCCGCAGCGGCAAGGTCGCTGAGATCCGCGCGAGTTCACGCGTCGCATGGCACTTCTACGACGAAGGACGCAAACTGCAGCTGCGCATCGCGGCGGTGGCGGAGGTGGTCGCCGACGGACCTCGCGCCGACGAGGCGTGGGCGCGCAGCGCGGTCACGAGTCGCCGCTGCTACCTCGCGCCGCGCGCACCGGCCGAAGCGTGCGATGCGCCGTCGCCGAACCTACCCGAAGGCGTGCGCGACCGCCGTCCGACGGAAGCGGAGACCCTTCCGGGGCGCATCAACTTTGCGCTGGTCGTGACGCGCGCCGTTTCGATCGACTGGCTCTCTCTCGCGAGCGAAGGCCATCAGCGCGCGCGATTCGCGTGCGGCGTCGATGGCGCTTGGAGAGGCTCGTGGATCGAGCCGTAGCGCTCAGCGCTTCCACGCCGCGCGAAGGATGAGCGCGAACGGGACCCACCAGAGGAGGTCGTTTGTCGGGATCGTGACCCCGAAGGCCCACGGAATCTCGCCGCGCGATGCTGTCCAGAGGAAGCCGATCGGGCCGAAGATCTTGCCGAGCAGGCCGACGAACACGATCGGCCAGTGGCGCACGGGGTCGCGGCTCGCGCACCAGTAGCCGATGCCGTAGACCCCGATCACCATGCCGAGGCACTGCCAGATGCCCCGCCCCGGGGCCGTCATCGGATCCATTCCCACCAGCGTGAAGAGGTGATCCGGCGCGAGCACGACCCATGCGCCCCAGAGGACGTTGTAGACCGCAGCGGCCATGAGCCAGACGCGCATCCAGGGGCGGAAGTGCGGGGCCGAGAGAGAGTCGAGCATCGCTCGCCTTCGGCGGGCGCACTGCGGCGGATTCGGCGGAGTGTTCGGCGGAGCCCGATCAGCTCCAGGCCGCGAGCAGCCTGAGCAGGTCCGAAGGACCCACCGTTTCATCGCCATCGAGATCCGCGCTTCCGCCCTTCGCTCCCCACTCGGAGAGCAGCATCGTCAGGTCGGATCCGTTCACGCTGCCGTCACCATTGAGGTCCTCGACGAGAATCGGTACGAGACGAAGGAGCTTCGTGACGGCATCTCCAAGCGGACGCCCGCTCGCGAGGAGCGATCGGTCGTTGCCGATCGAGCCGACGCCGAGAATCGTCCACGCGCCCTCCGAGGGGGAGATCAGGTCTGCAGGGTAGCGGTTGCCCTCGCCTGCGAAGGCGATCCAACTCGCGGTGTTCAGCACATACGCCGTGGCGTCGCCGCGATCATTGATGGACGTCGCGGCCGTCGTCGTGGCGCAGCCGCCGACGAACTCCCAACCCTGCAGCGGTCTGAAGCGCAGCGGAAAGGTGCTGCAACCCGAGAAGCCGAGGACGTAGCCGCAGAAGTTCCCGTTGTCGGCGAGATCGGCACCCACGAAGCCCTGCCAGTTGCCCGGCGGAAGCGGGATCGTGGTGATCGACATGTCGTCGAGGTCGAGCAGCTGGTTCCACGCAAGGACGACGCGGCTCTCATTGATGTCTGCGGGCGTCGAGATCTGTGGCAGGAGTTGCGCCGGCCCACTCGTGAACCGCACCGCGCGCGGATAGGAGCCGAGCCCGAGTCCGCCTGAACCGCCGACGATGTCGCCGTGGCTGTTGACCGCTGTCGCCGCGCTGTGGGTGTCGCCTGGATAGGGCGCGAGCAGCGTGAACTGGTAGCCGCTCTTCACGGGGTGCCATGCGGCCGCGCGTGAGCCGATCGAGGCGATCGTGCCCGTGCTCACGGCGCCCACGATGATCCCGTTCGCGCTGATCGCGTAGGCATCTGAACTCTGCCACTCTGCCGGGGTCGGCAGGAGCTCAGGCGCCTCGCCGCGCCGCGCGACGAACGCCTTGCCGATCTGCTGCGCGTTGAGCTGTCGGCCGACGATCGTCCCAGAGGCGTTCATGTCGAAGCCCGAGAGGTTCGGCCCGATGACCTCGACGCGGTAGGTCGGGGGGGCGGCCATTGCGGGCGCCGACGCGAGAAGCATGGGAAGCAGGGCCGTGAGGACGGATGCCACGGCGGGGAACGCGAGACTCTGGGCGGATGTGGTCATCGGGGTTCTCCAACGATAGCGTGCCTTTCCAAGGAGTCCATGCGCGGCGGCGAGATACAGCGCCCGAGACGGAAATCGGGAGTTTCGAGACGGTCGGTGACGATTCTTGTCAGGATGGATGCGGCGGGGCCTCGTTTCCACACGCTGACATCTCCTTCAACCATCGCAATCACCATGAATCACAGCACTCTTGTCCGTGTTTGCAAGCTCGCCGTGGCCGGATGCGGCATTCTCACGCTGTGCGGCTGCTCTGCGCGGGAGCCAAGCAAGGATGCAGCGCGTGTGGATGAGGTGCTTGCGGACAAGCCCGCGCCGACGCCGGTCGATTCGAGGTCGGAGATCGTCGGGCCTGAGTGGATCTGCATCGAGATCGACGGCGTTCGCATCGCGGATGCGGTCGGGCGGCCGACGCTTCGCTTCGACGGCGACGGTCGCATCTCGGGGCGCTCGCCGATCAACCGATACGGGGCGGACTTCGTGCTCCACGCGAACGGTGCGCTTGAGCTTGGGCCCGTCATGTCGACGCTGATGGCTGGATCCGAGCAAGACATGAGCGTCGAGTCTGCGTTCATGCGTGCGCTGCGGGAGGTGAGCGGGGTGGCCCTTGAGGCGGAGCTCCTCGCCTTCACGAAGAGGAGCGACGGAGGCGCCGTCACGCGCGTCCTTCTGTTCGAGCGCATGCCCTTGCGATGTGGCGATGGAGCTGGCGCTCCGCTGCCGCCCGCAGCGGCAGCACCGCTTGCAGAGTTCGCGGGCGGAGAGTGGGTGTTGGTCGCGATGGACGGCCAGCCGCTTCCCGCGGATGCGGCGATAGCGATCAAGGTCGGCGCCGATGGATCGCTGCAGGGTCATGGCGGGGTGAACCGCTTCGGCGCGCGCTGCGTGCGCGAGGGCGCAGGCCTTCGCATCGGCCCGATCGTCGCCACGGAGATGGCGGGTCCGCTCGAGGCGGGAGCCCGCGAGCGCCGCTTCTTCGCCGCGCTTGAGGCAGCGCGTAGCGCCCTCGGCGAAGGGAGCGGCGAGCTTTCTCTGCGTGACGGAAACATGCGCGAAGTCCTGCTGTTTCGGCGGCGATAGTCGCATCGCGCCGCGCTCGACGCGCTCTTTGCAGCGTGCTACGATCGACCTCCCGTTGCAGGGCGGGGTACAGGAGTCGAAACGATGACGAGTGTCAGCAAGTGCCCGTTCGCGGGTGGATTCGTTCGCAACATGGCCGAGGGGAACTACAACCGGGACTGGTGGCCGAGCCAGCTCGATCTCTCGGTGCTCGCGCGCAACTCGTCGAAGTCGGACCCGATGGGCGCTGGCTTCGACTACGCGAAGGAGTTCCAGTCGCTCGATCTTGACGCGGTCTCCGCCGATCTCCGCGGCCTCATGACCTCTTCGCAGGACTGGTGGCCCGCCGACTACGGCCATTACGGCCCGTTCTTCATCCGCATGGCATGGCACGCAGCGGGCACCTACCGCGTGGCTGACGGTCGTGGCGGGGGCGGCGCCGGCATGCAGCGCTTCGCGCCGCTCAACAGCTGGCCCGACAACGCGAACCTCGACAAGGCGCGTCGCCTCCTGTGGCCGATCAAGCGGAAGTACGGCAAGAAGCTCTCGTGGGCCGACCTCTTCATCCTCACGGGCAATGTCGCCCTCGAGTCGATGGGCTTCACGACCTTCGGTTTCGGCGGCGGCCGCGCAGACGTGTGGGAGGCGGACGAGACCTACTGGGGCGCAGAGAAGGCCTGGCGCGGGTCCGAGCGCTACACGGGCGAGCGTTTCCTCGAGAACCCGCTGGCAGCGGTCGAGATGGGCCTCATCTACGTGAACCCGGAAGGCCCCGACGGCAAGCCCGATCCCCTCGCCTCCGCGCGCGACATCCGCGAGACCTTCAAGCGCATGGCGATGAACGACGAGGAGACCGTCGCGCTCATCGCTGGCGGCCACACCTTCGGCAAGACGCACGGCGCTGCGGATCCGTCGAGGTATGTCGGCGCGGATCCCGAAGCGGCCCCGCTTCATGAGATGGGCCTTGGCTGGAAGAACTCGCTCGGCTCCGGCAACGGCGCGAACACGATCACAAGCGGACTTGAGGGCGCATGGACGCCGAACCCGATCCAGTGGGACAACGGCTACTTCGATACGCTGTTTGGGAACGAATGGGAGCTGACGAAGAGCCCCGCGGGCGCCCACCAGTGGGTGCCGAAGGGCACAAGCGTGACGGCACCCGCTGCGCACGAGGCGTCGAAGCGCGAGACCGTCATCATGCTGACGACGGACCTCGCGCTGCGTATGGACCCTGCCTACGAGAAGGTCTCGCGCAAGTTCCACAAGGATCCGAAGGCGTTCGCAGACGCGTTCGCGCGTGCGTGGTTCAAGCTCACGCACCGCGACATGGGTCCGCGCGCCCGCTACCTCGGCCCGCGCGTGCCGAAGGAGGAGCTGATCTGGCAGGACCCCGTGCCCGCGGTATCGCACGAGCTGGTGAACGAGGTCGACGTCGCGTCGCTCAAGGCGAAGGTGCTTGCGTCGGGGCTCACGGTCTCGCAGCTTGTCGTGACCGCGTGGGCGTCTGCGTCGACCTTCCGCGGCACCGACAAGCGCGGTGGCGCGAACGGCGCGCGCATCCGACTCGCCCCGCAGAGGGACTGGGCGGTCAACAACCCGGCCGGCCTCGCGATCGTGCTTTCGGCGCTCGAGAAAGTCCGCGCCGAGTTCAACGCGGCTGGCGGCAAGAAGCAGATTTCGCTTGCCGACACAATCGTCCTCGCGGGTTGCGCGGGCGTCGAGAAGGCTGCGAAGGATGCGGGCGTCACGGTCACCGTGCCGTTTACCCCCGGCCGCACCGACGCGACCGCCGAGCAGACCGATGTCGAGAGCTTCAAGTACCTGCAGCCTGCTGCGGACGGCTTCCGCAACTACCTCGCGCACAGCCTTCCGCGTCGCGCCGAGCACCTGCTCGTCGACAAGGCCGACTTCCTGACGCTCACGGCGCCCGAGATGACGGTGCTCGTCGGCGGCATGCGCGCGCTTGGCGCGAACTTCGACGGATCGCAGGTCGGTGTCCTCACCAAGACTTCCGGCACGCTTACGAACGACTTCTTCGTGAACATCCTCGACATCGGCACCGAGTGGACGCCCGTGTCTGCGGATGAAGAGCTCTTCAACGGCCGTTGTCGCACGACTGGCCAGGCGAAGTGGACGGCGAGCCGCGTCGACCTTGCGTTCGGTTCGAACTCGCAGCTCCGCGCGCTGAGCGAGGTCTACGCCTCGTCCGACGCGAGGGAGAAGTTCGTGTGCGACTTCGTGTCGGCGTGGACGAAGGTGATGAACCTCGACCGCTTCGACCTCGCGTGAGTGCGGTCGACAACCGCGAAACGACGCGCGCCCCGGTTCACCCCGGGGCGCGCTTGCGTTTGGTCCATCCCGAGCCCGGCGCGTGCCTCCGCCTTGGTGCCTGTCGCGTGCACGCTCAACCAGGTAGGTGCCAGGCACCGTTGGTGTCACTCCGCCGTCGGCGTCGCACGCGTCTTGTCCTTGAAGAACTCCCATACGCGCTCGGCGCCGCTGAACGCCGTGATCGGCGTGTTCTCGCCGCGACGCGTGCGGGCGCCGGGCCAGCCGTGTCCGCCTGCGCTGTCGACCACGAACTCCGTGACGGCGCCGCCGTCGGTCGCGGCGTAGGTCGTCGTCGTGACCGTCCCCTCGGTCTTCGTCACTGGCTCGGGCGCGGACTTGTTGACGCGCGTCCAGAACTGCACGACTTCGGTCAGCGGCTTGAACGGCGTCGCTTGCGCGGCACGGACGATGCGGTTGCGGCTCATGCCACCTTCGAGCGGAACCTCCTCGTCCTCCGCGCCGTTGATGATGAGGATGGGAAGCGGAACCGCAGGCGCCGCGTCGAAGGTGAACATGCTCGCAACGACGGGCGCGATCGCCGCAAGACGCTCGGGCCGCGCGACTGCATAGACGAAGGTCATCATGCCGCCGTTCGAGCCGCCCGTCATGAAGATGCGCGACGGATCCGCGCCGTGATCGCGGATGAGCGCATCGATCAGAGCGTCGAGGTAGGCGATGTCGTCCGCATCGCGTACCTGTCGGCGCAGGAGATGGCCCGTGTTCCACGCGTGGCGGTCGTCTCCAAACTCGGTTCCCTCGGCATAGACGACCATGAACCCGTTCGCACGCGCGACGGCGTCGAAACCCGAGCCGGCGCGCATGCGCTCGGCGCTCCCGCTCCCGCCGTGGAGCACGATGACAGCGGGGCGCCTGGTGCCGTCTGTCGGTGCATTCACGAAGATCGCGTTGCGCTCGAGGTCCTTGACGTCGAACTTGATTTCGCCGCTCGCGGGCCGCGCGACCTCGGACGACGCGGGTGCGTCTGTGACTCCTGCGGCGGCGGGGGGCGTGGGATTCTCACCGAACGCCTGGCGATAGAACGCCCAGTGCGCGTCGCCGAGCTCGAGCATCACGGCCATCGGATCGTGCCCGACGCCGCGCAGGACGCGCCACTCGTGCGGGATCTTCAGCGACTCGAGGTGTTGGTGGAACGCCAAGTTGTTCTCATAGGTCTCGTCGCGATCGCCGATCACCATGCGGACGAGCGACCCCTTCGTGATTGCGTCTGCGTTCATCTTCGCGAGCGTTCGCGGGCTGACCTCGAGGAACCGCTCCTGCGATCCGCCGTAGACCCGCGCGAGCAGCTCCTCGGACTGCACCTTGCTCGCACGCGGCGTCTTCGTGAGCGTCTCCTGCATCGGGCCAGCGCCCATGATCGAGACGGCGCGGAACATCTCGGGATACTTGAACCCGAGGCGCGCCGCGCCATAGCCGCCCATGCTGAACCCGTCGAGAAGGCGGCCTTCGCGGGTGGGAGTCGTGCGGTAGGTGGCGTCGATGTGCGGGACGAGATCCTTGATGATCATCGACTCGACCGGAGCCCCGCCGTTCGACCAGTCGACATACATCCCCATCTCGAGACCGTTCACGAACACGACGAGGCAGGGCGGGAGCTGACCCATCTGGATCGCCTCGTCGAAGCGCTTCGCCACGGCGGGGATGCCAGACAGTCCGCCGCCTGAGCCGTGCAACCAGTAGACGACGGGGAACCGCCGCTCTGGTTCGCGCTCGTAGGTGCCGGGGGTGTAGATGTGGTAGCTGACGGAAGTCTTCGCTGCCGCGCTCTCAAAGGTGCGGTGCGAGACGCGTGGCGCCGCGATCGCAGGGGTGATCCACTGCACCGGATCTCTCGCCTGCGTAGTGGCCGAGGAGCCGGGACTGGCCGCATGGGACGGCAAGACGAAGACGAAGACGAAGACGAAGGCGACGGCAAAGGCAAAGGCCGCCAGCGCGGCGAGAGCAGTCGCTTCCCTGATCTTGTTCATTCGAGGCATGCGGTTCAAACGCGAGCGTCCTTCGCAGATTGCAGCCCATCGCCCAAGTCCTGTCTGACGGATCCCCGGAGGTCGATCCGCGCGGCATTCCGGCTGGCCGCGTCGTCTTCAACTCGCTGCATCGCGTGCACGGATCATGGCATACAGCGTCGGTTCGCCTCCTTGCCATCCGGGCGCTGCGCGGATCCTCGATCTTCGGAGATCCATCAGACAGAGCCGAGACGGGCGGATGGGTGCGATCCTCAATCGGCCCATTCAGCCATGCGCCATAAACGACCCGCGCCGAGCGAGCGCCGCGGCCAAGCGCATGAAGTGGAAGGGCGCAATGCTGCGTCGGCCCGCTCCCGAGGTACCATTCGCAAGGCGAGGAGCCGTTCCATGGGGAGCACCGGACGGGATACAGGACAGGTCGGCCCCGAATCCAGTCAAACGGCGCAGCCCGCCTTCCAGGCGCGCGGTCTGTCGAAGGTATACCGGAGCGGCGGATCGGATGTCCGCGCGCTGCAGGACCTCAATCTGGATCTCTACTCGGGAGAACTCGTGGTCCTTCTCGGTCCATCGGGGAGCGGCAAGTCGACGCTGCTCAACATTCTCGGGGGGCTCGACTCCCCCTCCGCAGGGAGCGTTCGTTATCGCGAGCACGATCTGTCGTGGCACGACGACGCTGCGCTGACGCGCTATCGGCGCGAGCATGTCGGCTTCGTGTTCCAGTTCTACAACCTGATCCCCAGTCTCACGGCACGGGAGAATGTGGCGGTCGTCGGCGAACTCGTGCGGAACCCGATTCCCGCGGAGCATGCGCTCGCGCTCGTCGGACTCGCGGACCGGATGGACCACTTCCCCTCGCAGCTGTCAGGCGGCGAGCAGCAGCGCGTTGCGATCGCCCGCGCGATCGCGAAGCGCCCCGACGTACTCCTCTGCGACGAGCCGACGGGAGCACTCGATGTGCGCACGGCGATTCCAGTCCTCCGCGCGCTTGATCGCGTGAACCGCGAGCTCGGGTCGACCACCGTCGTCATCACGCACAACGCTGCGATCGCGCGTATGGCCGACCGCGTGCTGACGATGTCAGGCGGCCGCATCGTCCGTGAGGAGCGCAACGCGACCAGGATGCCCGCGGAGGAACTCTCTTGGTAGCCGTGCTCCGCACTTGCAGCGAGGCCCAGCGTGCGTGCGCTTGACCGCAAGCTTCTGCGCGACCTCTGGCGGCTTCGTGCGCCACTCGGCGCCGCCGCGCTCGTCATGGCGACGGGCGTCGCGGCGCTGGTGATGGCCTGGTCGACAAGCGCATCGCTTGCGCGAAGCAGGGCCGTCTACTACCAGGAGGGAAGGTTCGGCGATGTCTTCACGCAGCTCAAGCGGGCGCCCGAGTTCGTCGCGGATCGCCTGAGAGGCATCGAAGGAGTCGAGGCGCTCGAGACCCGCGTCGTGCACGATGTGAACCTCACGGTCCCCGGGCTCGCGGATGCCGCGACGGCGAGGCTTGTGTCCATCCCCGATCTCGGCGAGCCTGCCCTCAACGCCGTGCATCTGCGCGTCGGGCGGATGCCCGAACCACGCCGCGCGGAGGTCGTCGCGAGCGAGCCCTTCGCGGTCGCGAACAGCCTGAGACCCGGCGACATGATTGGCGCCGTGATCAACGGCAGATGGCAGACGCTGAAGATCGTCGGAATCGGGCTTTCACCCGAGTTCGTGTACTTCGTCCGGCCCGGGGCGATGCTCCCCGACAACCGCCGCTCGGGCGTGCTGTGGATGCCGCGCTCGGGACTGGAGGACGCGCTGGGCATGCAGGGCGCGTTCAACGATGTTGCGATCCGCCTCTCGAGGGATGCCCGGCACGGCGATGTCATCCGAGCGGTCGACGCGCTTCTCGATCGCTTCGGCGGATTCGGCGCCTTCGACAGGACCGACCATGTCTCCGACCGCTATCTCCGCGACGAGTTCGACCAGCTCGCGGTGATGGGCACCTGGACGCCCGCGATCTTCCTCGGTGTCGCGGCATTCCTCATCCATGTCGTGCTTGGGCGCCTCGTTCGCACGCAGCGCGAGGAGATCGCCACGCTCAAGGCCTTCGGGTGCTCGAACGCCGCGCTTGCGAGGCATGTCCTGATGATGTGCGCCGCGGTCTGTGCGGTCGCCGCAGCGCTCGGGGTCGCGGGCGGTGCCGCGCTCGGCGCCTATCTCGCGTCCTTCTACGTCGAGATCTTTCGGTTCCCGCTCCTGGAGTTCACGCTCGACCCAAGCGCAGTCGCCATCGGCGTCGGCATCGCGGTCGCCGCGTCGGCGGTCGGTGCGCTCGGTGCACTGCGCGCCGTGACCCGTCTCGCGCCCTCCGAAGCGATGCGTCCCGAGGCGCCGGAGAGGCTTCGTCCGGGGCTGCTCGGACGCCTCGCTTCGGCGAGAACCTCGATTCGATGGCGCATGGCGATCCGAGCGATCGAGAACCACCCGTGGCGCTCGGCGTTCGCCGTGCTCGGAATCGCGCTCTCGACGGCGGTCCTGCTTGTCTCGAGCTTTCCGCTCGATTCCGTCGACTTCCTTCTCGAGCAGGAGTACGGGGCATCCCAGAGACAGGACCTCGCCGTGATCCTGAACGAGCCCGCGTCGGACGCCGCGCTCGCGTCCTTCCGAGGTCTGCTCGGGGGCGAAGCGACGCTCCTGTGCGAGCCGATGCGGCTTGCCGCCGCGAAGATTGGAAACGGTCAGGTCGTTCGCACGACCGCCATCGTCGGTGTGGAGGCCGACTCAGAGCTTCAGCGGCCGCTCGATGGTTCCGGCCGGGCCGTCCGAGTGCCGCAGGACGGGCTGCTGCTCTCCGAGCACTTCGCGGAGGTGCTTGGTGTGCGGCCAGGGTCAGCGGTGGAGGTCCGATTTCTCGAGGGGCGGCGTGTGCGTGCGACGGTGCCCGTGTCTGCCGTGTTCTCAGGCTATGTCGGTCTCGCCGCATACATGGACCGAGAGGCGCTCAACCGCCTCGCGAAGGACGGACATGTCCTTTCGTCGATCCTCGTGCGCGAGCAGCCCTCGCGCGCGGGCGAGCTGCAAGACAACCTTCGGCGCATGCCAGCGGTGGCGTCCGTGCTCGACAAGCGCAGCATGGTCGAGGCGTTCCGTTCCGTGATTGCGGGAAACATCGTGGAGATCACGCTGCTCCATGCCGTGTTCGCGGGCGTGATCGCATTCGGAGTCGTGTTCAACACAGGACGCATCGCCTTCGCCGAGCGCCGCCGCGAGTTCGCGACGCTCAGGGTGCTCGGATTCTCACGCGCGGAGGTCGGCGAAGTGCTGCTCGCGGAGATGGCGCTCCTCGCCGTGGCCGGGATCCCGATCGGCCTTCTCATCGGTCGGGGGCTTGCTGGCCTCCTGCTGGAGGCTCTCCGGACGGAAAGCTACGATCTGCCTCTCGTGATCTCCTCCCGCACCTACGCGTTCGCGGCTCTCGTCACGGTGTTCGCCGCAGCGGCTTCCGCGGCGCTTGCCCGACGGGGAGTCGCGCGGCTCGATCTGATCTCGACGCTCAAGGAGGCAGGATGAAGCGTGCGATCCTCCGAACGGCCGTATGGATGGCAGCGTTGGCGGTGGTCGCGGGCGCCTTGTGGCTTGTGCTTCTCCCGAAGCCCGTGGCCTGCGATGTGGCGCGCGTCGACATGGGACCGCTCGTCGTCTTCGTGGAGGAGGATGGGCGCACGAGACTGAAGGAGCGCTATGTCGTCTTTGCTCCGCTCGAGGGTATCGCCGACCGGATCGTGCTGAAGCCAGGGGACGATGTCGCCGCGGCTGCCACGGTTCTTGCGCGGATCGCCCCGAACGATCCGTCTCTGCTCGACGAACGGACGCGAGCGCAGGCCGAGGCGCACATTCGGGTGAGCGAGGCGGCGCTCGCTCGCGCGGACGCCGATCAGACGAGGATGGAATCGGAGCTCGAGCATGTGCGCACGGAGTTCGAGCGCGTGCGCAGGGCGGCGGAGGCGAACGCGGCGAGCTTGAAGGAACTCGAGGACGAGCGCGTGATGCTTCGCAGCGCGGAGAGCGCCGCAGCGGCCAGCAGGTTCGCCCGCTCGATGGCGGAGTACGAGCTCGAGCAGGCGCGTGCGGCCTTGCTGCAGCACACGGATCGCTCGTCCTCGCAGCCAACGCTCGAGATGCGGTCGCCCATCACGGGCAAGGTGCTCCGCGTGATCCGCGAGAGTGCGGGAGCTGTGGCGCTCGGAGAGGCGCTGATCGAGCTCGGGAGCCTTTCCGAGCTTGAGGTCGAGGTCGATGTGCTCTCCGATCAGGCTGTGCGTGTCCGTGCGGGGCAACCCGTCTCGATCGAGCGTTGGGGCGGTGGCCGTCCGTTGCGCGGCGTGGTTCGTCTCGTCGAGCCAAGCGGCTTTACCAAGGTCTCCGCGCTTGGCGTCGAGGAGCAGCGCGTCAATGTGGTCATCGACTTCGTCGAGGCGCCCGAGGAGCGCGAGACGCTCGGCGACCGGTTCCGAGTGGAGGCCCGCATCACGGTGCTGACGAAGCCCGAGGCGATCCGTGTGCCCGTCGGCGCCCTTGTCCAGCGCGGCGGCAGGTGGGGCGTGTATGTCGTCGAGGACGGGAGGGCGCGCCTTCGGGCCGTCGAGATCGGCGAACGCGCGGGGCTGCACGCCGAGGTCGTCGCTGGTCTCTCGGGCGGGGAGGCAGTCGTCCTCTTCCCGAGCGATCGGGTGGAGGACGGCGTCGCGGTGATTCCGCGCGGGGCGTCGGCGGGATAGCGGCGCCAAGCGGCTCGGGTACGATTCCCCGCGCCATGCACGACTATCAGCGGCGATTCATCGATTTCATGCTTGAGGTCGGAGTCCTGACCTTCGGCGACTTCACCACCAAGAGCGGCCGCAAGACGCCGTACTTCGTGAACACGGGCAGGTATCGGTCGGGCGTGCAGCTCGCGCAGCTCGGCCGCGCGTACGCCGATGCGATCGAACGGTCGTTCCCCGATGGCTTCGACTGCCTCTTCGGCCCCGCGTACAAGGGCATTCCGCTCGTCGTCGCCGTGTCGATGGCGTTCGCCGAGCGGGGCCGCGAGGTCGAGTTCTGCTTCAACCGCAAGGAGGCGAAGGATCACGGCGAGGGCGGGCTGCTCGTCGGGCGAAAGCTCCAGGATGGGGATCGTGTGCTCATCGTCGAGGATGTCACGACCGCCGGCACTTCGATCCGCGAGACGGTCCCGATCCTTCGCGCGGCCGCGAACATCACGCTTGGCGGGCTCGTCGTCTCGGTCGACCGCCAGGAGCGCGCGAGCGACGCGTCGACGCGCACGGCGCTTGCCGAGGTCGGCGCCGAGTTCGCAATGCCGACCGCAGCGATCGTCACGATCGACGAGGTCATCGAGCACCTCGGCGCACGCCTCACGGACGCAGACCGCGCGCGGATCGCCGCCTATCGATTGCAGTACGGGGCTGCGCTGGCATGACGCGCCTATGGCACGCCATCGCGGTGATCGCTGCGCTTGCGTTGGCAGGCTGCGTTTCACGGCAGGAATCGCACGACGCCATCGAGATCTCGGGCGGCGTGTTTCCCGACGGTTGGATCGGTCGCTGGACGGGTGCACTGGCGACGCTCGGCGACTCCAGGCTTGCGCCCGTCACCATGACGCTCGAGATCGCGGAAGTCGCGCACGGGCGCTGGTCGTGGACGATCATCTACGAGGGCGAGTTCGGTCGTCAGGTGCGACCGTATGAGCTCATCGCGGTCGATGCTGCCGCCGGGCGCTTCGCGATCGATGAGAAGAACGGCATCGTGATCCCGTTACGGTTCCTTGAAGGAACGCTCTACTCGACTTTCGAGGTCATGGGAAGCCGCATCGAGTTGCGCGAGTCGCTCCTCGGCAGCGGGGCGGACGCCGCGATCCTCATCGAGATGGCCACGGTCCCCGCCGCGGAATCGACCGTCACAGGAGGGAACGCGGACCAGTCGATTCCCGAGGTGCGCTGCTGGACGCCACGCACCGTGCAACGCGGGCGGCTTGTGCGGCAGCTCCAAGGCAAGTGAAGGACCGGCATGCCGTGCATCGGAGACGCCATCGGCGGCCACGGGAGTGGTCGCCGAGATCCTCGGCTTCGTGCATGGTCTCGTCCTCGTACGCCGAGTACGCGTCAGTCCCGCGAGTTCGGGCCTGCGGCTACCGACTCCGCAGGCAGGTAGATCCGGACCTCGGTTCCCTTGCTGGGGGTGCTCGAGATCTTCAGATGGCCCCGTGCAGCCTGAACGATCGTCTTGACCGTCGAAAGCCCGAGCCCCGTGCCTTGGCCGCGGGGCTTGGTGGTGAAGAATGGCTCGAACGCATGTGCGAGCACCTCGTCGGACATGCCCTCGCCCTCGTCCCGTACGCGGATCATCGTCCAGAGGCCGTCCGACACTCCGTCGACGCACGCGGGCCGCTCGAACGCATCGAGCGAGCGCACCTCAAACTCGACCACGCCCCCCGCGGGCATCGCATCGCGGGCGTTCACCGCGAGATTGAGCGCGACCTGAGTGAGCTCGGTCGGGTCGATGCGGACACGCGCGATCTCACGCGTTGGATCCACCGACGCGATGCGCAGGCGCGCTTCGCCACGAAGCGCCTGTCGAAGGAGCGGCTCCTCCTGCCTGAGGAGCTCGAGCGGACAGACGACTCTGGGAGCGCTCGACTGCCTCCTGCTGAAATCGAGCAGCCGGCGCGTCAGCGCGCCCGCCCGCTCGAGCGCCTGGTCGATCATCGCGCCGTAGCTCTGCGTGGCGGGAGTCCGCGCACCAAGCGCCTGCAGCTCCTCCTCGAGAAGCTGCTTCGCACCGCCGATCACAATGAGGAAGTTGTTGAGGTCGTGGGCAACGCTGCTCGCCATGCGTCCAAGGGCCTCGAGCTTCTGGTTCTCACGCAGCAGCGACTCACGGTTCTGGCGGTGGATCGCGGCGCCAAGCAGCAGGGCCGCGATGCGCAATGTGTCGACCTCGACCCGCTCCCAAGTCTGCGGCGATCCGCACGCGTCGAAACCCACGAAGCCCCACCAGCGGTTCCCCTCGAAGATCGGCTGCACAAGGATCGACTTGATCTCCTGCAGCTCGAGGATCGGGCGCTCGCTCTCGGGGAAGTCCTCGACATCGCCGAAGACGGGCTGCCCCGAGCGGAGCGCCTCGCCCCACCGCGTGAATCCGGCGTCGAGCGGCATCCGCTGCAAGCTCGGATTGTCGATCTGCGGGGTCACGCCATTCGCGCACCACTCGAAGCGTTGGCTCACGGAGTCGATTCCGTCGCGTCGCTCGACCTCGAAGATGTAGACGCGGCTGACACGGGTCGCCTCGCCGAGAATCCTGAGCGCGTCGGGAACGAGCGTCTCCCATGGCTGCGGCTCGCTGAGACGCTCGGAGGCCTCGGTGACCGCGGCGAGCACCGCGTCTCGACGCGCGAGCTTGGCTTCGGTGCTTCGGGCGGGGACTCGATCCACATGCGGAGCGTAACCGCCCGCCGCACGGATGGGGTCGGATTGCAGGTCAGTTTCTCCTGAGCAGCACATGCTCAAAGGCCTGCCGACTTCCCCAGGGCGTCACATGGACCGACTGCACGCTCCGAGAGAGCGTGAACGCAGGCGACAGTTCCGCCGCGATGGCCTCTGCGCTCGATCGCCGCACAGGCAGTCCGCTGCAAAGCTCGGGCCCATCCGGTGCGAAGCCCGCGATGATGGCGAATCCGCCCGACACGATGCTCCTTCCGGCGATCTCGCAGTACCGGCGCCGATCCGCGCCGTCCGTGAGGAACTGCAGGCACGCGCGATCATGCCAGAGCTCGAACGGCCCGAGATCCGACGCCTCGAGGATGTTTCCCTCCTTCCAATCGATCCGCGCGGCGTCCGCGCCGAGCTGCGCCCTCCCTCGCTGAAGCGCCTCGGAGGAGGCGTCGAGGACCGTCACCGTCTCGACCCCCAGCTGTAGCAGTTCGCCCGCAAAGGCCGATTGTCCGCCGCCGACATCGATCGCCGAGCGTGGTACGCGGGGCAGGCTTCGCACGATCTCGAGCAACCACGCGGGCCGATCCTCGAACCAGCTCAGTTCCGCGTCCTGTTTCAAGCGATAGACGGATTCCCAGTGCTCGCGCAGCATCGCCTCACAGCCGTCCTTTCAGCATGCCTCTCCAGTGGAGCATCGGAAGCGTCTGCCGCTTCAACACGCACTTGCTCCGTCGCTCCTTGCTCTGGTCGCACGGGAAGCTCTCCTGTGGCCTTCGGTCGTAGTCGACCTTCGCCACGGCCTCGCGCATCCAGTCAACGCCAACGGGAATCAGGTCGGCTTCGCGCCGACGCGCTTCCTCGCGTGGCAGCACGCCCACGCCGACCAGCGTCCAGATCGGCTGGTAGCCGTGCGTTTCGCTCGGATTGACGAATGGAATGCGGAAACTCGCGCCGCTCTTCCTGAGCCGGGCGGCGACGGAGATCCCCGTGGAGCCTCCGTCGACGATGACGATGGAGCGGGCGGACGGGTTCGAGGCGGCGTTCGGCATGGGAATCCTCAGGTACGAGCGAGGTTGGAGGGCGTGCGGCAGGGTCAGGTTCCCATTCGGGCGACGCAGGATGCGAAATCTGGAAGAATGTGTTCGCGATCAGGAACCCGCCGAGTCGTCCCGCCCTCCCAATGCCTATCCGCGCCTGTTCCCGCCCGCGGCATTCGAGTCATCCGCGTTCCAGAAGGAAGCTTGCCATGTTCCTCCGCATGATCTACGACGAGAAGCTCGCAGAAGCCGCCTACCTGATCGGTTGCCAGCGCATGGGCGAGGCGATCGTGGTCGATCCCGAGCGCGATGTGGACCGCTACGAGAGGCTCGCCGCTGCGAACGGTCTCAGGATCGTTGCCGTCGCGGAGACCCACATTCACGCCGACTTCGTGTCGGGTGGGCGCGAGCTCGCAGAGAAGGGCGCGACCGTGTATGTCTCGGACGAAGGCGACGCGGACTGGAAGTACCAGTGGCTTGACAAGAAGTCGGGCGGCGGCAGCTACAGGCATCGTCTTCTGAAGGACGGCGACACCTTCATGATCGGGAACATCGAGTTCAGGGCGATCCACACGCCTGGACACACGCCCGAACACCTCTCCTTCATGGTCACCGATCGCGGCGGCGGCGCGGACAAGCCGATGGGCGTCCTCACGGGCGACTTCGTCTTTGTGGGCGACCTCGGCCGCCCCGATCTCCTCGAGTCGGCCGCAGGTCTCCAAGGCAAGGCCGATCCATCCGCGCATCGCCTCTACGCGACGGTGCAGAAGTTCATGCAGTGGCCGGATTACCTGCAGATCTGGCCCGCGCACGGCGCGGGCAGCGCCTGTGGCAAGGCGCTCGGCGCCGTGCCGACGACGACGGTCGGCTACGAGAAGATGTTCAACCCATCGATCCTCGCCGCGAAGACGGAGGCGGGATTCGTCGACTTCATCCTCGACGCGCAGCCAGAGCCGCCGCTCTACTTCGCGCGAATGAAGCGCGACAACAAGGTCGGGCCGAAGGTGCTCGGCGGCGTTCCGCGGCCGAAGCGGCTTTCGGTCGCGGAACTGAAGGCAATCGACGGCACCACGGCCGCGATCGTCGACACGCGCCCGTGGGCCGCGTTCAAGGCGGGGCATGTGCCTGGCGCGCTGCACCTCCCGCTGAACAACAGCTTCAATACGGACGGTGGGTCGCTGATCGCCGAGCATGAGCCGATCGTGATCATCGCGGAAGGTTCGCGCGTCGAGGAAGCCGTGCGAGACCTGATCCGCGTCGGCTACGACAGCTTCGCCGGTTGGTTCGATCCGAGCGAGATTGACGCCTATGGCGCCGCGGGAGGAGCGCTCGTCGGTGTGATCGAGAAGTCGGTCGGCGAGGCGCGCGTCATGCTCGACACCGCGAAGCCGTTCGTCCTTGATGTCCGCCGCGCGACCGAGTTCAAGGAAGGCCACATCGAGGGTGCCACGAACATCGCGCACACGCGCCTGCTGTCGCGGCTTGCGGAGGTCCCGAAGGACCGCCACATCCTCGTTCACTGCCGCAGCGGCGCCCGCTCGGCGCGCGCGTGCTCGCTCTTGCTCAAGCACGGGTATCAGTGCACGAACCTTGCGGGCGGGATGCTTGCGTGGGAGCAGGGGCGCGAACTTGTCCAACGGTGATTCAAGCCGCCACGGAGTCGAGGTGCGTGCGTGATCTGGGCTTGGCTTGGCGCTGCAGCGGTCGGACTCTCGCTCGGGCTCCTTGGCTCGGGCGGGGCCATCCTGACCACGCCGATCCTTGTCTACCTCGTCGGGCACGATGAGAAGAGCGCGATCGCGGAATCGCTTGCGATCGTCGGTGCAATCGCGTTCGCGGGTGTGCTCCGCGCGTGGCAGCAAGGGCGCGTCGACTTGCGGAGCGCGGTCCTGCTTGCGGGTCCAGGCATCGTCGGGACATTGCTTGGCGCGAGTCTCTCGATCTATCTCTCGGGCGCGGTCCAACTCGTCATGTTGGCCGCGCTCATGCTGACGGCGTCCGCACTCATGTTCCGGAACGGAGGGCGACTGAAGATCGCCCAGCAGCGCTTGGATGGATCCGACACACGCTCGCCACAGCGCCGGGTGCGCCTGTGGGTGGTGGTCTTGCAGGGCCTCGGCCTCGGCCTTGTCACGGGGCTCGTGGGGGTCGGCGGCGGCTTCTTGATCGTGCCCGTCCTGGTGCTGCTGCGCGGGCTTCCGATGCCGACCGCGATCGGCACCAGCCTCGCGATCATCGCCGTGAACAGCTCCGTTGGATTCGCGCAGTACCTCTGGCTGCTCCGCGCCGGGGATTCGGCCCGGATCGACTGGTCGATCATCGGCACTTTCGCGGGACTCGGGATCGCCGGCAGCCTCGCAGGGAACCTTCTCGCGGGCCGCATCCATCAGGAAACGCTGAAGCGGATCTTCGCGGTCTTTCTGATCCTGATGGCGGGGTACATCCTCGTCAGGCAGGCTCCGCGGGTGTCTCAAGGCGCGTCTCAAGACGCGCAACGGAAGATTTCCGCGGATTTTACCACGGCATTTGGAACCAGCCGCGACTTCCCTTGCTCAAACCTGATCCCGCCCCCCATCGCCGCACGAGCCAGGCGGATAGGCTGATCCTTCCACGCTGAAAGGACTTCGACCATGCAGAGCACCGCCACCGCGCAGTCACCCGAATCCGTCGTCGCCACTTCGACCTTCGTCGAGATCGCGCCCCGTGAGCTGCAGGCGCGCGTCGCCCGCGGCGAGCTTGTCCTCATCGATGTGCGCGAACCCGACGAGCACGCCCGCGAGCGGATCGCCAGCGCGCGGCTCCTGCCGCTCTCGCGCTTCAACGCCGACACTGCGGCCTCGTGGGTGTCGCCGGGGCAGGGCGTCGCGTTCCACTGCCGCGGCGGGCGTCGCTCGCTCGATGCCTGCAGGATGGCTGCGTCGCTCGCCGCGCGCGGCATCGTGGTTCACAACATGACCGGCGGCATCGACGCGTGGAAGAAGGACGCGCTTCCCGTCGAGCTCGACACGAAGGTCTCCGGCATCAGCATCATGCGCCAGGTGCAGATTGTCGTCGGCGTGCTTGCGCTCACGGGAAGCGCGCTTGCGTGGTTCGTCGACCCGCGCTTCGTCGCGATCCCGGCGTTTCTCGGCGCGGGTCTGACCTTCGCAGGCGCGACTGGAACATGCGCGCTCGCGTCGATCCTCGGCGTGATGCCGTGGAACCGCGCCGCAGGCGGCGCGAAGTCGTGCTCGACGGGCACCTGCGGCTGAACGACTCCAATCAACAACACCAAACCGGAGGTGCACGGTGCACAAGGACGCAGCGACTTTCTACGAGGAATGGCCGGTCCGCATGAACGCAATGAAGGCAGCGCCCGGCGGAGCCGACATCGGCCGTGCGTTCGGCCCGTTCTTCCAAGGGCTGATGAAGGACACGACCGCAGAGGGCGGGCTTTCGGTGAAGCAGAAGGAGCTCATCGCGCTCGGAATCGGCGTCGCAAGCCGCTGCGAGCCGTGCATCTACGCGCATGTCGAGAAGTGCCTGAAGGCAAGCGCGTCGCCGCGCGAGGTGATGGATGCAGCGGGAGTTGCCGTGATGATGGGCGGAGGACCCGTCTACACCTACGCTCCGATCGTCGCGGAGGCGATCGCGCAGTGCGAGAAGTCGGCACAGGTCCGCTGATCGAGTGGCGTTCCTCTTCAGGTGTCGATAGCGGAGGAAGTCAGGCGCGCATGGTCTGCCGCCGCACGGGGCGAGGCCCTCTGCGGGAATTCGTCGTGGAGGCATGCTCGGCTTTCTCGCGCTCTGCGAGCGCCGCGAGGATTTTTCGTCGAAGCGGGTTCGGCATCGAGCCTTCGCCGAGCTGTGCGCAGGCGTCCTGCACGAGGTCAAGTTCGCGGAAGACGGCACGGCAGCGCGCGCAGACCTCCGCCTGCGGCACCGCGAACCCGTGGGCGACGCCGCCGCGGTCCATCGCCTCGAGCTTCGCCTTGAGAAGATCGAGGCACACCTGCTTCTCGAAGATGGGGATAGGCGCCTTTACCAGCGAACTGCGTGCCGTCATCGCCTTGCGAAGCGCGAGCCGCGCACGGTGGAGACGCGTCTTCACGGTGTTCTCTGCAAGCCCAAGCGCAGCCGCCGTGTCCTCGACCGAAAGCTCGAGCACTTCCTTCAGGACAAGCGGCACGCGGAGGTACTCGGGAAGTCGCGCGATCTCTGTCTGGACGCGCGCGACGGCCTCGCGTCGCTCGGCGCGATGGGCTGTGTCGTCGGGTGCCGCCGCGACCTCCATCACCTTCGTCTCGCCCCACGGCATCAGCTGCGACAGTGCGGGCGTTCGGCGGTCGATGCCGCCTCTGCGGCGCGTGCGCGTCTTGCAGGCGCGCACCGCAATCGCGTAGAGCCAGGTCATCGGGTCGGACTCCCCGCGGAAGAGATGCCACTTGCGGTAGGCCTGCAGGAAGGCGTCCTGAACGGCGTCCTCGGCGTCCGCGAGGTTGCCGCAGAGCTTGCGGGCGAGGCCGTGGATGCGCCCACCCGCTCGCTCGACGAGCGCTGGAATGGCCTCGGACGCGGGCGTAGCGGGGGTGATTGCTGCACCGGTTCTTGCTGCGCGGGCGAGGTGCTTGTGCGGTGATGCGGCCATACGCTGCGGATCGTACCGCCGCGCCCCAGCTGCGCCTCTTCGGCGGAGGCGCCTCGGGCGACGCGTCCATGATCGAAGGGAATCGTGCACGAATCCGCAGACGGCGTCGTACCCCGCGCGGCGATGCGCATAGCATTGCCGCGGTCGTTGCACGACAACCCTCACCGACGGCTCCCTTCTTGACCTCAATCCGAATCCCCCTCGAAGCACCTGCGGCCACCCGGCCGAGGCAGGTGTTCTTGCGTTATTGCGTGCCGATCGTCGCGGTGCATATTCTTGCGCTCGCTGTGTTCGTGCCAGCGTTTTTCTCGTGGACGGCTGTCGTCCTTTGCCTCGTGGGCGTGCATGTGTTCGGCCAGACGATCACGCTTGGCTACCACCGTCTGCTCACGCACCGCAGCTTCAAGACGCCGCGATGGTTCGAGCGCACGCTCGTGGTGGGCGCGCTCTGCTGCCTCGAGGACTCGCCCGCACGCTGGGTCGCGACGCACCGCATGCATCACGCGCACAGCGACGAGCAGGAGGATCCGCATTCGCCCCTCGTCACCTTCCTCTGGGGTCATGTGTGGTGGCTCCTCGTGCGAAACCACTCGCTGCATCACCCGGCGAACTACGAGCGCTACGCGCGCGACGTGCTCGCGGACCCCTTCTACATGTGGATCGAGAAGCGCCCGACCAGCCCGCTCTGGGTGTACGGCGCGCAGATCGTGCTCTACGCCGCGATCGCCTTCGTCGCAGCGCTCCTCTGGACCGATGCAGCGGGCGCTGCCAACTTCGCGGCGGGTGTCGTCGTGTGGGGCGTCCTCCTCCGCACCGTTCTTGTCTGGCACATCACCTGGAGCGTGAACAGCCTCACGCACATCTTCGGCTACCGCAACCATGACACCGAGGAGAACAGCCGCAACAACTGGCTGGTCGCGCTCTTCGCCTGCGGCGAGGGCTGGCATAACAACCACCACTCCGATCCGGCGTGCTGCACGGTTCGTCACCGCTGGTGGGAAGTCGACGTCACGTACCTGCAGGTCCGCGCCTTGGCGCTGGTCGGCCTCGCGTGGGACATCGTCCCGCGGCGCACCGTGCGCGCTGCGCAGGCGATGGACGCGCTGACGGAGAAGGCCCGGCTCGAGGCACAGAAGGCCCGGCTCGAGGCGGCGGACGTCGCGTGAGGCCGTCTGCGACGCGTGATTGGCGGGACATGACCGACGGACGCCGCGTCAGGCCGTCTTGCGGTCGAAGAGCGAGAGGCCAAAGCCGCGGCCGCGCCCCATCTTGAACGCAAGGTGGATCCAGAGCATCGCGTACGGTTCGAGAAGGCGCGCGATCGAAAGCGGCCCTGCGTCGATTGCGTTGAAGCCGGCATCCTGCGCAAGCTGCATCACTGCTGGCTTGCGGGCGGTGTCGTCTCCGGCGACGAACATCACGAGCGGGGCTGCGTAGCCGGACTGGTCCGCCATGTTCTCCGCGCCCGTCTGGTTGAAGCACTTGAAGACCGACGCCCCCGGGGCCCACGATGCGACCAGTTCGCCGCCAGAGGTCGTCTGGCCGACCTCAAGGCCAGCGAGGTTCGGAAGCAGGGGATTCGTGCAGTCGATGACGATCTTGCCGCGGAGCGAGCCGCATGACTCGATGGCCGACTTCGTCGCCTGCCATGGCGTGGCAAGCACGACGACCTCGGCTCCCTCGGCGGCCTCCTTGTTCGCGTGGACGGAGGCCCGGGCGCCCAGCTTCGCCGCGAGGGCCGCAGCGCGCTCGCCCCTTCCCTCGGGGACCCCGAACCGAACGGTGTGCCCCTTTCGGAGCCAGACTCCCGCAAGCGCGGAACCGACATTTCCTGCACCAATGATCGCAATGTTCATCGTTTCCATCTTTCTGCCTCGCTTTGAGGCGTTGATACGTTACTATATCGTAACGAAATGAGCAGGTCAAGCGAAAGTCCTGAGATTCCTGTTTCGCGTGGCGTTGGCCCTGTCGGGCCGGACGACTTGCTCGAGCTGGGCGATCCGCCCGCAGGCCATCCGCAGCGGCAGGGTCGTCCGCGCGATCCGGCGATCGAGGAGGCGGTGCTCGATACGGCGCTGCGGCTGATGGCCGAGCACGGGTACGCGGGCATGAGCATCGATGCGATCGCGCGCGAGACAGGTGTCGGCAAGCCGGCGATCTACCGGCGATTCGCGAACAAGGCCGACATCGCGACCGCCGCACTCTCGGGTTTCCAGATGCGCGAGCCGCGCGTGCACGGCGCCACGGCGCGCGAGCGCGTGGCGTCGCACCTGCGCTCCTTCCGCACCTCGCTGCTGCGTCCGAACGGCATGTCGATGCTTGGCACGATCCTGGCCGAGGAGCATCGGACGCCCGAATTGTTCCAGCTTTTCCGCGAGCGGATCATCGCATCGCGCCGTCGAATGCTCCGAGCGCTCCTTCAACAGGCCATCGCAGATGGCGAGGTCCGTGCCGATGCCGATGTGGACGCGGCGGTCAACTTGCTGGTCGGCTCGTTCTACGCGCGGTACCTGTCGGGCGAGCCTGTTTCGGAGTCCTGGGTCGAGCGCATCCTGGCGGTGGTGTGGCCGGGAATCGCAGCGAGCGCCGATGCCGACGCGTGCAAGAAGCACCCTCGCGCGCCTCGTGGCGATCGATGAAGGCGCAAAGGTGGCGCGGTCACTTCGGCAACTGCTCGAGCCAGGCCACGAGATCGGCGGCGGAGCGCTGTCCGCGCAGCTCGCCCACCACCTTGCCGTCGCGGAGCGCATAGGTCATGGGAATCGCCCGCGAGCCGAGATGTGCGTCCGCTAGTTCGGGCGATCGATCCGCCTCGAGATGCGTCGGAACAAAGCGCTCGTCCGCAAGCCGCGACAGCACGGACGCGTCGTTGAGCGCATCGCGCTTGTACTGCTGGCACGGCGCGCAGCGGTCGGCTGTGACGAATGCGATCACGATCCGTTCAGCGCCCGCTCGTGCGATCGCAGCATCGAGCGGCGGCGCGTCGGCGATGAGCGGAGGAAGCGAGACCACCTCGCGCGCCACGATGAACCCGGTCTTCGGGTCGTACTCGTGCGCGACGGTGAGGCGATCCATCCAGGCCTTGATCCTCGGAGGCGGGGTGCCCGACCCTTCGGCGGCCGCGCCTGCGGTTGGGTTCGAGGTGCACGCCGCCGACGGAAGCAGGAGGAGCATGGACGAGAGTGCGCAAAGAAGCCGTTGCATGGTCGATGTGGAGCCCTTGGTGGAGACGCGATTGTAAAACGAACCGATCGGCCGCGTGGTGGTTGCCACGCGGCCGATCGGATCCTGAAGAGAGCAAGGAGAGAGTTGTTGTGCCGGTGCGACTACTTCTGCGCTCGCACCGCGTCGATCGTTCGCTTCGGGTTGATGATGAAGCGTCCGGGCTTGTCGGGAATCGGATCGGCGTTCGTGCGGATCGCGGCGATCACATCGGCGGGCTTGAAGTCGGGGCGAATCGCGAGGATCTTCGCGGCGAGGTTCGCCACCTGGGGCGCGGCCATCGAAGTGCCGGAGAAGGGGATCTCGCGTCCGCCCGGCACGAGGCTCGGAATGCGGTATCCGTTCGCGTAGAGCTCGACATTCTCGCCGGTCGTGGTGAAGCTGGTGAACTGATCCTGGTCGTCCACCGCCCCGACGGTGAGGAGGTTCGGGAGCCGGAGCCCCGCGGGGATGTACTCCGCGAAGTCGACATTGTTGTCTTCGTTGCCCGAGCCCGCGATGAAGAGGACATCTGGAGCCGAGCGGATCGCTTCCTCGAGGCCCTCGCGGAAGGGCTTGAAGATCTGGCGGCTGAGTTCCGCGCGCTCTTCGGGCGTCGCTCCCACGCCCTTCGCCGCAAGCATTCCCTCGAGCATCGGGCGCCCGATGCGCCAGCTCATGTTGACGACGCGGGTGTTCGCGCCCTTCATGTACTCGATGGACTGGCGGCACGACTGTCCCCAGCGTTCGCCGAACTCGACCGTCGGAGCTTCGTCCGGCATCGACTTCCAAGGCCAGTTCTCAGTGATGTGAAGGATGCGTGCGAACGGATTGCCCGCGACCGCGACGCCAGCGACATGGGTGCCGTGCACATAGTTTCCCATCAGGCCGATGTCGTCCTGGAAGTCCTGGAGGTCCTGGCCGCGAAGCGAGCCGTAGTGCTTCTGAAAGCGCGTCACGCCTTCGTTCTGGATACCGGCCTGCATGTCCTGCGACGCCGCGATGAAGTCGATGTACTGGTCCTTGTCGCCCTTCAGGCCAGCGAGCGAGGCGAGGTGACCCGTGGTCGGACGGCGGTCGAGCCCGAACGCGAGGCCGTGGATGTCGTCGACGAAGCCGTTGCGATCGTCGTCGAGACCGTTCGGGCTCTCGGCGGCGTTCGTCCAGAGCTGGTTCGGGTAGAGACCGACATCGACGCCCGAGTCCCAGATGCCGACCACCACGGGCTTCGCCTGCGTGGCCGCCGGGAGTTCCACCAGTCGCCCGTCCCACTTGCTTGCGGCCTGCGTGGCGTTGGCGTTGGCGTCGATGATCTCGCCGTAGACGGCGGCGACATGCGGAAGCAGCGGCAGCGTGATGTCGAGCGCGAGCTTTGCGCCCATGACCGTCGCCGCGATGTCGCCGGTCGCCTGTCCGTTCGCGGCTGCGATGAGCGCGTCGAGCTGTCCCGAGAGCGACGACTCGACCAGCTCGCGGGTGACGATCTGCGCCTGGGCGCGCGTGCCGATCAGCTGGTCTTTCACCAGGTCGTACGGCTGGGCCGAGAGGCGCGCCTTGAGCGTCTCCTTGAACTTGGCGACGAACGCCGGACTCGACATGTCGGTCGACACTTCGCGCGCGGCGGCGAGCGCGCGGAGCGTGTGCCCGCGGGTCGCCCGCTCCTGAGGCTTGTCATCGAGGGCCCCGGCGCGGTCGGACCACTCGATCGCGCGCGAGAGATCCATCTTCAGCGTGTACGCCTGCGACAGGAGCTCGTAGTAGCCTTGGACCGTCGTCGAATCGGCGATGTCGTAGGTCTCGAGATCGCGCAGGCTGTCTGCGACGAGCTTGTCGACGATCGGGTCGAACTTGGCGGGGTCCTTGAGGATGTCGAGCGTCTTGCCGGTGATCGCGTAGGTGTGGCGGGGAAGGTCGTCCGCCGTGCGGACCTTGATCTTCGCGTCCGTCTTCGAAGGGGCGTCTTGCGCGCCGGGCGCGGAGACGGCTTGCGCATGAGGCGGCGCGCTGAGGATCGCGATGGAGGCGGAGGCGATGATGAACGACTTTCCGATGGAGATGGGTCTGAAGTGCATGGCCATATGTTGGAGCGGCCTCGGGGAGGGTTGCGGGGATACGCAGAAATGTTGCGAAATACAGAAGAAAAACAACGATGCTTAGGTCGCGCCGCTCACCGGACTTGAGACCGTCGCATGAAGCCTGCTGAAGCGCCGTGTTCCGGCCACAGTCCGCGCGTTGGCAGATGCGGGTCCACTCGACCAGAATGCGACCGCCCCCGCGGGCCGAGGCGCGCGGGGGCGGGGGCTGCTGCAGGATGTCCGCGCGGCCCATTCAGGCCACGCGAGGACGGCGGGGGGCGTTCAGCGGCGCCTCCGCGAACCGATGAGGCCCGCCGCGCCGAGGAGCGCAATCGCTCCAGGACCAGGGACGAAGATGCTTGCACCGCCGACGTCTTCGTACGCGTACTCGATGATGCTGCGGGTGGCGAGGGTCGAGCCAATGCTCAGTCGCAGCCAGCCGTAGTGGACTTCGTTCGTCTCCTCGTTGAGGAATCGGAAGCCCGCGTAGTTGTTGGTGCTGTTGAGGAAGAAGGGCGATCCGGCCGGCGCCGTGGTGGAGACGCTGGCGTTGATCGTCTGGAAGAACATGTCAGGAAGGTTGCCGATCCATGCGCCACCAGCGAGGTTCGCGATGTTGTTGGAATTGTTCAGGCGCGCGAATCCACCGGTTGGCGACTGTGCGCCGTTCACGATGGGACCTGAGACCGTCAACGAGCTTCCGAAGCCAAACAGATTCACATCGGCGCCCGCAACTCCCGCGAAGGATGTGCCCGACTGACCCGTAAGCACATTGAGGAAGACGCCCGGGGGGACCCCGCCGATGTTGATGTTGACGGGACCGCTGAACACAACGGCTCCATCTGCCGAGCGGGCAAGCGGAGATGCGAGCGCCGCGACGAGCGCGGATGCGCATAGGACGGAATTGCACTTCACGATGGGAACTCCTGGAACGGGGGAGGGAGGGAGAGCGCGATGGCGACGCGCTGAGCGCGCGAGGGAGCGGGCTCGGTCAGAGTGTGCCGTCAATTCACGGAGTGTCAAGTGAAGTCTGTCCGAACTACTGAATGGGCACATGCCCTCCCCCATTCAGGGGCGTCGACGGGGGGGACGAGATCACGACCGCTTCCTTGGCGCAAGGTTCCGACGCCACAGGCACCCCCCGATTAGGGAGGGTTGCGCACTCTACGGAGATGCGTGTAGCGAAATCTCTTGACAATCTGTGCGCCGACTCCATGTTTCGCGCATCGCATGCCCTCGTGCGAGCCCAGAGCCACTTCATGCTCGCGGCGCTGGTCGTTCCCTCGTCTTCCTGTTCCCTCCGTCCGTTGCCCTTGGAGCTCCCTCATGACCCCTCGAGTGTTCGGCGTGGTCGCATCTGCGACCCTGTTGCTTTCCATCGCTGATTCGTCGTCCGCTGCCATCGTCTATAGCGGTCCTCTGAACATTGCGATCCCCGTGGGCACTTCCTCCAACCGGCTCTGGATCGATCTCGACACCTTTGCGACGAGCACGACAGGGAACTTCACTGGCTGGGATATCTCGCTGTGGGGAAACAACGCGAGCTTCCTCACGGTGAACTCGCAGTCGCTCTCGAACAACCGCTTCATCGGGACCGGGCCCGGCACTCCGACGCCCATCGCGCGGCTCGAGCCCGGCTATCTGATCGAGGCAAGCAGCCCGTTCGGAACGAACGGCGGCGGCACGCTGGCGATGCCCACGTACCTTCCCGCTCCGGGGCCGATTCTGGCCAACTCCGAGAACATCGTGGGCTTCCGACGCGTCAGCAACGGCCAGACCCTCTTCGGATGGATGAGCATCTTCGTGGGAAGCGACATGCTCACGCGAAGCCTCACGGGAATCGCGTACGAGGATTCAGGCGGACCGATCGTCGCGGGTGCGATTCCTGCGCCCGGCGCAATCGCGCTCCTCGGCCTCGGTGGCGTACTCGGCGCGCGTCGTCGCCGCTGAGCCGCGCTGCTGAGGCCGTTGGGAAGACCAAGGCGTGTTCCGTGATCCATGCGCGCGATGCGGCGAGTTCAAGCCGAAGCGCCCGGTCGGGGCGTCGCGCACCTGCAGTCATCGGACGATCGGCGCCTCGTTCATCTCATGCACGAGCTGCATGGGATGGTGGGCGGCCTTGATCGCTGCAGCGGCCCGGCGATAGGCGGACAGGATCCGCGCCGCCCGTGACCGGATGGTGCGGTCCTCTGCGCGCTCCGTGTGGCCTATCGGCACGGCCCAGGTGAAGCGCCCCGTCTCTGCGGAATCCGTCGGAATGTGGAGGAACTCGCGGTCCTTCCCCGGTCCCATCTCGGCATCGCTTGCGCGGCCACGCTCGGTTGCATCTACGAAGAAGTCGATGGCGTAGCGGGGGTAGCCGAACAGCAGTCCATAGGCGCGCCAGCGCTGCGCCCGCGGAAGTCGGTCGACCACCGCGACGACTTCCGCAGGATGGGTGCAGGACGTGATGCCGAGCGGAGACCAGAAGTCCCGCTCGCGGTCGATCATGGCCGCGAGGGACGCCCGATGCACGACGTACGCTTCGAGCGTGCGCTTGCCGTCGTGTGCCGTGGCGAAGACCTGCACATCGGCGTAGTAGGCGTCGTTCCGCAACGGCGCGAGTGCACGGCGTACGCGCGCCAACTCGGCGAGGTCGGCGCCTTCGACGGTCATCTCGCCCTGCCAGAAGCCCGTGCTGAGCGGCTTGAGTCCGCCAACGAGCGTGTACAGCGCCTCGCGCTCGAGCGCTGTTGTGAGAAGTTCGCGGAACCGGCCCGTCTCCTCGATGCCCGTCAGCGGCGCATCGCGGTCCGCGGAGTCCAGTGGGCGCGCAGCACAGCCGCAAGCAAGCATGAGCTGCCACGACGCCAGGAGGAGCGCCGCGAGGTGCAGGAGCCGTGAGTTCAACAGGTCGCCCCTCCGATCGTGAGCATGCGCTTTGGCTCAGAACGGTTGTGCCGTGCGCTCAAGCCGAGACGACGCGCATGCGTGCGGCAAGCAGGGGAGTGCGCGGGCCGCGGCGGGCGAGGATGAGCGCGCGAACCGCGAGCGTTGCGAGCACGACGACGATGAGCGGAACAGCGGTGCCCGCGAGGGAGAGCGAGCCGCAGGAGGTGCAGAGTCCGACGGCCTCGGATCCAACGAGGGTCGCGGTCGAGCAGGAGGAGCAGGTGCAGGATTCAGTGGACATGGAGTTTCCTTTGGACTGGTGGATGAAGATCGGTGAGGATCGGGACTCGGGATGGCTCAGTTGGCGCATGCCTCGCACTTGCCTGACAGCACGATCGTGTGTTCCTCAAGCGTGAAGCCGCGCGGCAGCAGGCCTCGAAGGCCCCCAGGACAGCCTTCGAGGTCGTAGACGCGGTCGCAGCCACGGCAGTGGAAGTGATGGTGATGGTGCGCGGCGATCTCGGCGAGCTCGTAGCGGGCCAGCTGGCCCGGGATCGAAACGGCATGGATCTCACCTGCCTCTTCGAGCGCACGAAGGTTGCGATAGACGGTGCTCTGGCTGATCGACGGGATCGCACGGAGGGCGAGGTCGTGCAGCTCGTAGGGAGAGAGCGGTCGTGCCTCGCGCGCGATGATCGCAAGAAGCGCCCTGCGCTGGCGCGTGGTGCGGCCGAGTGCCTGCTGCGCGGAAGCTGGCGCCCGCTGCGCGGAAGCCGGTGCCCGCGCGGGAGCAGTCGTGCGGGGTTTGCGGGAAGCAGCCATGGAGCGTAGTGTATGCGAACGCATTCCCATTTGCAAGTGTCTTGTCCCATGGTCACGATCACGCACAGCGACCCGCCGTCAACTCCTCGCCGCCTTCCAGTCACCGTGCTCTCGGGCTTCCTCGGTGCGGGCAAGACGACGCTTCTCGGCCATGTCCTCAACAACCGCGAGGGGCTGCGCGTGGCGCTCATCGTGAACGACATGAGCGAGGTGAACATCGACGCGACGCTCGTGCGCGAATCGGTCGAGCTGAGCCGCACCGAGGAGAAGCTCGTCGAGATGTCGAACGGCTGCATCTGCTGCACGCTGCGAGAGGACCTGATGAAGGAGGTGCGCCGCCTCGCCGACGAAGGCCGCTTCGACTACCTCCTCATCGAGTCGACGGGAATCGGCGAGCCGAAGCCCGTCGCCGCGAGCTTCTATGTGCAGGACGAGGAGGGCCGCATGCTGGCCGATGTCGCCGACCTCGACACCATGGTGACGGTCGTCGACGCGAAGAACTTCCTTCATGACTGGGACAGCTCGCAGCAGCTGAAGGACCGCCGCGCGCTCCAGGCCGACGGCGACGAGCGGATGATCGTCGATCTCCTCAATGACCAGGTTGAGTTCGCGAATATCATCGTGATCAACAAGTGCGACCTCGTGACCGCCGGCGACGCCGATCGGCTCGAGGCGATTCTCCGTCAACTCAACCCGAAGGCGCGCTTCATCCGCGCCGATCACGGCAAGGTGCCGCCGCGCGACATCCTGAACACGCGCTCCTTCGACTACGAGGCCGCGCAGGCGAGCCCGGGCTGGGTGCAGGAGCTCATGGGGAACCACACGCCCGAGACGGAGGAGTACGGCATCTCGAGCTTCGTCTATCGGGCGCGCATTCCGTTCCATCCGAGGCGTCTCGGCCTGCTTCTTGCGCGGGGCATGAGTGGCGTGGTGCGCTCAAAGGGCTTTTTCTGGCTCTCGACGCGCATGCGCGAGTGCGGCTCATGGGCGCAGGCGGGCTCGTCGCTCACGATCGGCCGGGCGGGGATGTGGTATGCGGCGCTGCCGAAGAGCCAATGGGAGGGTGTCGGAGGGCTTGCCGACTGGGTCAAGTCGAATTGGCAGGAGCCGTTCGGCGATCGCAGGCAGGAGATCGTGTTCATCGGCGCAGGGATGGATCGCGACGAACTCACGAGGCAGCTCGACGCGTGCCTCCTGACCGAGGAGGAGTTCGTGGCGGGGCCCAAGGCCTGGTCGCGCCATGAGGATCCGTTCCCCGACTGGAGCGAGGAAGCTTCTGAGGAGTGAATCCAGTCAGTCGCGCCCGAGCCGACGCACGGCGCGGTGAAGTTCGCACACCGTGGCGACGATCCGATGCGCGCGCGCCGCCTCGAGTTCGGCGCGGTCGCCCGCACCCCAGAGGACGCCGACGGTCGCGGTGCCGCATGCGTGGCCTGCGAGCACATCGTGTTCACGATCGCCGATCATCACGGTGGCGTCGGGCCGTGCGCGCGTCGCTGCGAGCGCGCGTTGCAGCGTGACGGCCTTCGGCTCAAGCGTGTGCTCGTCCTGAGGCGCGTAGATGACCTCGATATGCGCGCGGAGCCCGATGTCGTCGACGAGACGCTCCGCGACGCGCCCGAGCTTCGAGGTCACGATGGCGATCGGCGCCTCCTCGCGCAGCGATGCAAGCGCCTCGGGAATCCCCTCGAACACCGTCGTCTCGATCGCCGACATCGCGCCGTACCGCTCGCGATATCGCTCGACGAGCACGGCCGCAAGCGCAGGGTCCAGCCCTTCTTCAGCGACGATGCGGTTGAACGATGCACCAAGCGGCGGGCCGATGAACGACCGCGTGACCTCAGGCGACCGCGGCGCAATGCCCGCCGAACGAAGCGCATGGTCGAACGAGTTCGTGATCGCACGCGTCGAGTCGACGAGGCAACCGTCGAGGTCGAGGAAGATGGCGTCGAGCGTTCGGGGCATGTGGAACCGCAGCCGCCAGCGAGGAGAGCATAAACGCCCCCTCAATGCAGAAACACCCCCGCGCACCAGAGGCGCGCGGGGGTGGCAATGGCTTCAGGGAACGGAGGCCAGTCTGAGCGAGTCGACCGCTGTTCAGCGCGGCGACGCGAGCCGACGAGGCCAGCCGCGCCCACGAGCGCGATCGCGCCGGGGGCAGGGATGACCTGCAGGTCCGAGACGACCAGGCTGCTGAACCCGGTCGCGCGGATCTCCACCATGTTCACGCTCGCCGGACGGCCGAGGTTGTCGCCGAGGCTCGAGCTTCCGCTGAGGAACTGGCTCCAGTTGATCGTGAAGTTGGTTGCGCTCGGCTGGGTGGCCACGAGGACGCTGTAGGTCGTCGACACGCCGTCGTTCACGCGGAGCTTGACCTCGAGCGTTGGAGTCGCGGCGGCCCAGACGGCGTTGTAGGTGAAGCGGATGCCACCCGCGGAGAAGGTGCCGAGATCGGCGCCCATGCGTTCAGCGCCGACACCGCGCTGCGCCTGGCGGCCTACTTCAAGACGACCGCGGAGTTCCGGATGAACCTGCAGGCCCGCTACGCCCTTGAGGTGGCACGGGATGCCCGCGGCAAAAAGGCGATCGCCAAGATCAGGCCGTACAAGGCGGCGTGAGCCAGCCTCGCAGGGAACCGCCATGACACGCACCGCCACCAACCGCACGCACGCCAGGAGGCGGGCGACCTGACATGCCGCAGATCGAGTCGAACCTTGATCTGACCTGCTGGCGCGACGAGTTGAACCGCGCCTTGGCCGTCACCGGCGAAGGCTCGGGCGACGTCGAAGCCATGACCCTGGATGATGCAGCACTCGACCGGCGCTTCGATGCCGGTTGGGGAAGCACGGATGGCGCGCCATTCACCGTCTGGACCGGCCGGTTCGTGTACTTCCCGTGGCGTCACGACGGATCGCAGTCCGTGGCGTGGGTGTCGCGGCACCCGGACGGAAGCGCGACGAATCCGATCGGCGCAGGCTGAGGGCTCTTCTGGGCTCCTTCTGCAGTCATTCGGGGCACTTCGGCGGCATTGGGCATTCGGCTGGTTGCAAGTTCGCAGTGCGACCAATTGCAAGCTTTGCATGCGGCCACCTGAAGTCTTGACGCCCCGCTGTTGGCCACCATCGCCTTACGCAGCCGCCCTCGCCCTCGGGGCGGCCGCGTGCGCACGCCGCAAGACGCAAATGGCCCGGCCGTGAGGCCAGGGCGTTGATTCCCAACCGTTCGGCGCGCCGGTTTCGCGCGCGCCTCTTGAAGTGGTCAGGGCTGGACGGATTTCGAACACGCGGCTTGGGGTTGGTCTCTCCCAGAGACCGAGTCGCCCCTGTGGCGCGCCGGGAATGGGGCTCCAGCTCGCCGGAGCAATCGCAATTCAAGCAGCCGACGCATGGAACCGCACGCCGACCGCACGCGCCACGCGCAGGATCGTGTCCAGGCTCGGGTTGCCGCCCTCGCGGAGCGCCTTGTACAGGCTCTCGCGGCTGAGGCCGGACTGCTTCGCGACCTTGCTCATGCCGACGGCGCGTGCGATGTCGCCGGGCGCGCGTGAGATGCCCGACGCATCGTCCGGTGCCTCGGCCAGCCACGCCTCGAGGTAGGCGGCCATTTCCTTCGGCGTACGGAGCTGCTTGGCGACGTCGTAGGCGACCGTTCGGGGGTGCTCTGCTCCGCGGCGAGTGGACTTGGCGACGGAACGCTTCGACTTGGTGGTGGTGGTTCGCGGCATGGTGCTCTCGTGAGTGGAAGCCTGGACGGATCACAAGGAAGGCCTCTGGCGGGCTCGATCGCCTGCTCGATGTCGCGGCGCTGCGGGGACTTGTCGCCGCCCGCGAACAGGATGATCAATTCGTCGTCCCGCTCCGTGAAGTACACGCGGTAGCAGGGCCCGACGTCGATCTTCAGTTCGGACACTCCCTCGCGAAGGGCGCGATTCGAACCAAGGTTTCCATGCACGAGCCGATCCACGCGGACCTGCATGTGGGCGCGGGGTACCGCCGCCGCGGCTCGCCTGCGGTCATCGCCCCGAGCTTCCTGCGCTCGGCCTCCATGTTGAATCGCTCTCTGGTCGCGGTCATCATGCCTCCTCTGGCGGCGCACTCTCGCGCGCCTGGCACAGTGACGCTCGGTTCGGCCACGAGATCAAGGGATGTCGCGGCGGATTCCGCGACGATTCGCCGGATGCCGAGTGCGAGGATGTCGCCGACGGCGCGGACGCGCCGCGGGTCGGTGGCGTGTTCGTGGTGGTGGGTCATGGAAGGGCGGAGTGCGCGATGCCTCTACCCTTGTTTTTCCGCGGTCCGAAGGCGAGTCTTCCGAATCGGGGGAGAATGTTGGTGGGAAGTGAGGAGTGGGGGTGCGACGACAAAACTCGCCGGGCCGCCCGAGGGCGACACAGCGAGGGGTGTGGTCGGCGACCGAGGTCGGCGGAGATGCGCGATCTTGGGGTTCAGGACCGACGGCGCCGACCGGCGAGGCCGGCAAGGCCAAGCACGGCCATCGCGCCCGGGGCGGGGATCACGCCACCACCGCTACCGACGACGAAGTTGTCGAAGAGATGGCTGGCCGCGCCATTGCTGTAGAACCCGGCGGCCGAGTCCCATGCATCCATCAGATAGTTGTGAGATGTCCCAGTGACGCTGCGGATGTTCACCCCGTTCAGATAGTAGTTGAGGGTCCCGTCTGCCTGAAGCTGCATGGCCAACGTATTCCAGCCCGCGGCCATGGCCACGTCGGAGGTGCCGCCACCCGCATTCACCATGCCGGTGTCCGTGACGGTGAGCCCACGATAGACGGATCCCGTGATGCCAACGCCGAAGTCGGTCGACGGGGTCGTGACGGCCAACGTGTAGAAGGTCGCGCTTCCCTGCATTGACCCACCGTTGAAGACCTGGACGCTCACGTAGGGGTTCTCCGCCTTCGCCATCTTGGGCGTCCAGTAGTTGTTTCGGTAGTCCGCGAGGCTGCTGCCGCCGTTGAGAAAGAGGCGCGCGCCACCGAAGCCCGAAGGGTCCCCGGACTGCGTGTACCGCATCGCGCCGCTCTCGTAGGCAGTGTTCACGCCGGCCTGACCAGACCAGCCGCCACCCGACCGAGGGTAGAAACCTCCGCCGTCGCCACCGTTAAAGTAGGTCGCACCGGCTTGACCCGCCGTGACCTGGAACTGGCTGGCGTCGTTGAAGTCATAGGTCGCGGTCCAGCTCGCCATCGCCGAATCCGCCACGGCCACGGCGGCCACGGCAACCAAAGCCAAAATCGAGGAAGCACGCATTGCCAAACTCCTGGGGTAAGCCCCGCCTGATGCCCCACACTCCCGTGCAGGCGCGACGCAGCCGAGACCGTCGGAAAGCGACCCTGTTCCCGTGACTGCGCACCTGGGCCAGCCGAGGTTGTTCGGGGTGCCCGCTCCGGCACGCTGCCGGAGGCGATGCACCACCCTCCACCCTTGTAAACGCAATTTCCGTACGCCCCCCCCTCACAGTGGAAGGGAGGATTTCTGACTTCCTGCGCCGATAGGCATTTCCAGCGATTCACCCGGGGTGCGGGAGACATCGGGCGCTGGACCCACTCGCGAAGCGCGGTCTCCGTCAGGTCGAGGTCCTTGGCGACCTGCGCGACGCTGCGGTCGCCGATCCTGCAGAGGCGCACGGCCTCCGCCTTGAACTCAGGGGTGAACGAGCGGCGCGGCCGCCTCTTCGATGTCTTGCGCGTCTTGTCCATGGAGACCTCCTGGCGAGCATCCTCGCCAAATCGGGTGTCCACGGAATCGAGGCAGGCTCAAGGCCAGGGCGTTCACACTGAACCGTTCGACACGCCAGTTTCGCGCGCGCCCATCGGTTTCACGCGGCTTTCGGCTGCTGATGGGAAGCAGTCGGGGCTGGACGGGCTTCGAACGATCGGTGGGTTCTAGGTTCTGTCTGACGGATCCCCGAAGACCAAAGATCCGCGCGGCGCCCGGCTGGCAAGGAGGCGAAACGAAGCTGTATCCGCAGCGATACAGCGAGTTGAAGCCGACGCTGCCAGGCGGGATGCCGCGCGGATCGACGTCCGGGGATCCGTCAGACAGAACCTAGTGTGCGGAGAGGGATGGATGACCCTTCGTGGCGCACTCAGAACAGGGTTCCAGAGCTCTTCGGTTGGTCTTCGCGACTCCACGCCCCCGTGTGATCGGAGGATCGTGCCGACGGTGGGCCGCGCAAACCATGTGCTCGGTCGCACAGCGCGACTCGGTGGGGGCGTGACTTCACGCTCCAACTCAGCGTGCGGACCCGGACATCGGCGGAACGACGGCAACACCCCGCCGGTCGGCGAGGCGCCGCAACTCGTCGAGCAAGTCGCCAGATTCCGGATTCGCCTCGACCTCCGCGATCAGTGCGCAGAGCGCTGCGGCCCCGGCTGCCGCGTTCTCGCCTGCCAGCAGGATCGCGGCCTCGACGCGGCGGCGAGTCTGCGGATCGAGCGGCGCCTGCTCGCCCGCCTCCGCAAGGCGGGCCCGCGCGGTGGCGACATCGCCTTCGTACGCGGCCGCGAAGTAGGCCGCCTCCGCACGCATGAGGCTTCGCATGGCTTGCGGCGCATTCGCGGCCGCCATCGCACGGGCGTGGGTGGACGCGCCAGCGGTATCTCGACAGTCCAACGCATGCACGAAGGCGAAATGTCGCGCGAGGCCCGCGTCGAAGGTGTCATCATCGCCGGGGGCCATGGCAGCGGCCACGATGGCCGGATCCCAATCGCGCGGGGGGCGCCCCATCGCCGACCAACCGGCGATGGCGAAGAGCGCGCACTCACGGCCAGCAAGGGGGCCACCGCGCAGCATCAAGCGCACGCGCTCCCCATCGGACGCGAACCCGACAAGCCGGTTGGGTAAGGCCGTCACGAAGGCCATGCCCAGCGACGACAACGCGTACATCAGCACGCCGCCCGCAACCGCCTTCATCATCCCGTCCCGTTCCCATGTCATCTCGGAGAGTCCAAGCGCGAGGAACGCCGCCAGCGCGGCTGCGCCGCAGACAAGTGATGCGATGGGCCCGCCGAGCGCGAACCAGGTGATCGCGCGGCGAATGCCCTGTTCGTCGCGTGAGCCGTCAAGCGCCATGCCAGCCATCCCGCACACCTCGCCGAAGGAGCGCACCCAGCCGATGTGGAGACGCCCGTCGGGCCTCCGCGCGATTCGGATCGGGCCGGAGCAGAACAAGAACACCCGCAACCGCGCGAGCGAGCCGCTGATCAAGTGCCCGACCTCGTGGGTGGTCAGGGCGAGGAAGCCCGCGGTCGTGAGGACGAGCAGGAGTACCGGGAGCTTTATGGCGAGCGGCATGGCGTGTTTACACGATCTCGAGTCGGCGAAGGAGATGAAGTTCCCCGCGGGCGGCGTCGGCGACTGTAGGTAAAGGAGCCTGCACGAAGAAGGTCGTTGGCTTGCGCGTGGCGCCCGGTGCCAGGGTGGCTCCTGACCGGAGCCGCGCGCGGCGGGCGGCAAGATCGTGACGGATCCGTTCGAGTTCCTGGGCGGGCGACGGCTTCGCTTCGCCGATCCCAGCGGGAGTGATCCGGCGATCTGCGCCGAACGGTGAGGCTTGATAGTTCAAGAGCCATGCCGGTCGGCCACGCGGGGGATGTGATCTTCGTTTGGGAGGGACATGCCGAAGCCAGAGGGTTCGATCGGAGGCGCGCGTCTCCATCCTTCTCTCCGCAGCCAAAACCAAAGTCCTCCGCTTTCTTGACGGAGGGAGTCGGAAAATTCGTGGGGCAGCGGGGGGTACGAGGCGGAGCGTCAACCGGAATATCACGCGTCAGCGATTCACGACGGGGTCGTACACGACGAGTTTGATGCCCCACGCGAGCACGCCCCCTCCGATCGTCCAGATGAGATCCATGGGGTCGAAGGTTCCCCATGGCAGCCAAGGCTGGATGCACTCGTAGCCGAGCATTGCCAGCGTTGGGCCGATGGTCAACAGCGCCTCGTGCGCCTTGTCACGCCAGAATCCCGTTCTTTCCACGAGCACCATCACGGCGGAAATGCCGACAACCGCGGTGGCTTGGGTGAATGACGACGCGAGCCCGAAGTCGCTCGGTCCATGGTCAAGCGCCCAAGGACGGTAGATGAGATCCAGCATCAGGTGCACGATCAAGGCGGAGCCGAGCACGACGATCGCGCGAGTTCGAAGGTGTCTCCGCGGATCGCGCGTGGAATCTGAGCCTGTGAGGACTGGTCGCGGCATCGGTGAATCTGCGAGTGACGCTGGGGTGCGGCCGAACGACCTGCGCCGTCCACACCATATCGTTCGGCCTCAGTCGCGACAACGCTGGGCCCGACTCATCACCCGAGACTTCCGCCTTCCGCGCCGTCCGGACTTTGGCCGAAGGGCCCCGGTTGCTTGTGAGTTCGTGCATTTCGGCCTCCGGAATAGTGAACCAGAGACTTCTCGGGGCGCGCGGTCTCTCGATGCGCGGAGAGACAATCCGCGAGCACGCCCGCGACGATCGGCCAGACGCCCCCCAACGCCACCGCGCTGGCCCACCGCGCGAGACCGTGGCGCGCTCAACCCCTTGCCCCAAAACGCCGTACGCACGCCGCAAAACGCGAACGCCCCGGCCGTGAGGCCGGGGCGTTCACTCTTAACCTGCTGGCGCGCCAGTTTCGCGCGCGCCTCTTGAAGTAGGGCGGGCTGGATTCGAACCAGCGTCTTATCGATTATGAGTCGACGGCTCTAGACCGCTGAGCTACCGCCCCAAGGCTGTCAGTGTACTTCGCGCGATGCGCATGCGAGACCGGAGCGGAGCAGCGGCAAGAGCCGCTGCGCAGCGCGAAGAGACGCCGCTGAGCTACCGCCCCGAGTCTGTCAGTGTACTTCGCGCGATGCGCATGCGAGACCAGAGTGGGACAGCAGCGGGCGGCTGTGGCGTCAATCGCGACCGACTGGCGGCGCGGTCGGTGTGTAGTAGGTTCCCTTGCCAGAGCCGTGGCGGAGGAGCGCTCCGCGCTCGACCAGCTTTCCGAGGCGGAGCTTGAGCGTGGGCCGCTTGGCGCCGGTGAGGCGAATCATGTCGCCGATGGTGATGCGTCCGCGTTCGCGTGCGTGCTGCATGATCGCCTCGGACAACGGCGGCAGTGCGCCGAGCAGGAGATCCTCGCGCGCGAGGCGGCGTTCGAGTTGGGCGACCTGCTCGGCCATCGCGCCGAGGAAGCACTCGAGCCAGGGCTGCCAATCCTGGCTCGGCGTCCGAAGCGTTGCCTGCGTGCGGCGAAGCGCGAGGTAGTACTCCGACTTCGTGCGCTCGATGACGGCTTCAAGCGATGTGTAGGGAACGAAGGTGTAGCCGGTCCGCAGAAGAAGCAGCGTGGTCAGGATGCGCGACAGCCGTCCGTTGCCGTCTTGGAACGGATGGATCGCGAGGAAGACGACGGTGAACACGCCGATCGCGACGAGGGGATGCGTGTCGGGATCGTCGAGCGCCGCGTTCGTCCAATCGATGAGTTCGTTCATCAGCCGCGGCGTCTCGAAGGGAGTCGCGGTCTCGAAGATCACGCCAACCTGCTTGCCGTGCGCGTCAAGCGCGACGACATTGTTCGAGGCGGACTTGTAGTTGCCTCGATGGCGCTCGTCCTTCTCGCTGTGACGAAGCAGATCGCGGTGCAACTGACGGATGTGGTTCTCGTCGAGCGGGATCGACCCGTGGGCGTTGATGACGAGGTCGACCACCTGTGCGTAGCCTGCGACCTCTTGCTCGTCGCGGGTCGCGAGACGGCGGGCGCCGATGCCTCGGAGCAGCGCCTCGACCTCGGTATCTGTCAGGGCGCTTCCTTCGATGCGCGTCGAGGCCCCGATGCTCTCGATCGTGGCGATATGGCGGAGGGAGGTCAGTCGGGCGGGTGGGATCGCAGCCGTCGCGCGCCATGCCCCACGGAACTCCTCGATGCGGGCCAGAAGGCGCAGCATGCGGGGGGAGAACCCGGGTGGATTGGACGGGAGCATGGCCATATTGGTATCCAAATATAGCCATAAGAGGCCGATGTGACCAATCTGATATCCAAAAACAGCCAAATCGGATTGGTTCGTTGCCAGCTCTGCAGCCTTCAGCGGCCGTTCGCGGCCGCGCCGCCTGCGAGGAAGCCCGTCGCCCAGGCCCACTGGAAGTTGAAGCCGCCGATGCGGCCGTCGACATCGAGGATTTCGCCCGCGAGGTGGAGGCCTGGGCACAGGCGCGACTCCATCGTGTCGAGCTTCACTTCGGAGAGCGGAACGCCGCCCATCGTGACTTCGGCGTAGGTGAAGCCGCGGTCGCCTTCGACCGAGAGTGGGAGCGCGCACGCGGCGCGTGCGAGCGCCTTGCGTTGTTCGCGCGTGAGTTGGCGGAGGCTCGACGCTGGGTCGACGCGCGCGACTTCGCAGAGCGTGCGCGCGAGGCGCTCGGGCACGAAGTCGCGCAGGAGTAGGACGGCGTTCGCGGCCTTGCTTGCGAGGAGCTTCGTGTCGAGCGTGTCTTCGCGTTCGTTCGGGATGAAGTTCGCGAAGAGCCCCGCAAGCGAATCGTCGCACACGGCGTCGCGCCAGTAGCGGCTGATGTCGAGCGCGCACGGGCCCGAGAGGCCGAAGTGCGTGCAGAGGAGCGAGTTCGTGAACTCGCGCATCACCTTGCCTGTGCCGCTCCGAAGCGTGAGCGTCGCGGGCAGCGTGAGGCCCGAGAGCGCGCGCAACGGGTGCGTCCCCGGCAGGATCAGCGGGACGAGCGCTGGGTACACGCGGTCGGTCACCGTGTGGCCGAGCGCGCGCGCGAAGTCGTAGCCGCCGCCGTCGGAACCAGACTTCGGCAGCGCCTTGCCGCCGGTCGACAGGACGACGCGCGGCGCGTGGATCTCGCCCCAGTCGCCGGCGACGCTGAAGCCTCCGCCATTCGAGTCATTGGGCGCGCGCTCGAGCCGCGTGACGCGACGCGGAAACCGTAGGTCGACGCCTGCATCGCGCGCTGCCTGCAACAGCGCGTTCAGGATCGTGTGCGCGTCGTCGGTCGTCGGGAAGAGTTTGCCCGTGTCCTCGCGCTTGAGTTCGACGCCGTATGCCTCGAAGAAGCGCACCGTGTCTTCGACGGTGAACTTGCGCAAGACCGTGCGGATCGCGCCAGGCGTGCTGCCCGCGTACGCCTTCTCGTCGACCGCGTGGTGCGTGACATTGCAGCGCCCGCCGCCCGCGACGAGGATCTTGGCGCCGATCACGCGCGCGCCGTCGAGCGCGATGACGCGCGCGCCCGCGCGGCCCGCGTGGATCGCCGCGAAGAGGCCCGCTGCGCCCGCGCCGACGACGACGAGGTCCGCGCGCTCGGTGTTCGCCGTGCCTGTCACGGCTCGTTCGCTTCGAGCCTGACCGTGGTGGCGACGTCGCGCGCCTTCTCGGCTGCGAACGCGACGCCGATCTCGGCGCCTGCGTCGCCCTCGGCGAAGAACCGCACATAGGTGGAGCCGCGCGAGGGGACCCCGCGCTCAAGACGCACGATCGTCGGCTTGCCCTTCTCCTGCGGGCGATAGCGCTCATCGAATCTGCGGTCTGCGAGGCCCGAGGCCGTGACCGTGACGCCCGTTGGCGGCGTGATCGTCACCCGGTCGGGGATACCCGCCTTCGTCTCTGCGGCGCGCGCCGTGCGGGTCGGGATGAGCGCGTCGTTGCGCAGCTCAACCGTCACCTCGAAGAGGCGCGGGGCGACGGCGCGGACGCGCGTCGGGCCGAAGGAGACGCGCGGCATCTCCTGCGCGTGGAAGATGGTGAACGCGGCGTTGCGATGGCACTCCTCCTCGAGCATCCACGACGGAGGAATGCGCGAGGACCACTTGGTCGGCCCGCCCACGAGGACTGTGCCGAGGGTCGGGTGCTCGACTTCGGTGAGCGGGGTACGCGTCTCGCCGAAGAGGAGCTGGTCGCGCCAGATGCGGCGCTGCTCGTCGTTCGGTGCGCTGCCATTCTGCATGATGCGCCGGTCGGTCCACAGTTCGTTCGTGTAGCTGACGATGCCGAAACCCTCAGAAAGCCAGTTCACGAACCCGCCGCGCACGGGATAGAGGTCGGAGTGGATCACGAGCGAGCGATACCCGGGCAGCATCTCGACGCCGCGGTTCGCGATCGCGTCGTAGACGCCGCGGTCGCCTGCGTAGGCGCGCTCGTTGGCGGGGGCTCCAGGACCGCGCAGGATCATGCCGCCCGTGTTGTGGTAGGCCTGCCCGGCCGCGATGTTCGGGCGCGAGAGGATGAATCGCGCGACGGCCTCAGTCTCCGGATAGGAGAGCGGCCAGTCGCCCGCGCCGCCCTCGACATGGCGCGGATGCCAGTCGCTCGGCCAGTTGCGGTTCATGTCGTAGCCGCCAGGGCCGTCCTCGTTGATCTCGCCGTCGCCGTCGTTGTCGAGCCCTTCCTGGCCGACGAGCACCCAGTCGCCGCGGCGGATGGTGCCGTCGGCGCGCGGAGCGGGGTCGACGCGCTCCATCTCGTTCGGGTCGAGCTCGCTGCGGCGGTGCGTCCCGTTCGGATCGCGCCGCCACATCATGCCGATCGAGCCGTCGCCGTCGAGGTCGTCCGGTCCATCCTCGTCCGCCACGCCATCAAGGTCGTTGTCGGTCGGCTTCATGCCCGTGCGCGAGGTGTGCGGGTTGTTGATCGCCGCGAACCAGTTGGCGTGGCCGTCTGGATTGACGCACGGAATGAAGTAGAACGCGGTTCGATCGACAAGTTCCGTGATCGGCGAGAGACGGCCGTGGTTCTCGACGAGATACCACACGGTGTAGAGCACCGTCTCTGCGGCCTGGATTTCGTTGCCGTGGATCGTGCCGTCGATGTACATCGCCGGCTTCTCGGTGTCGGGTCCGGTCGCTGCGTTGTTCAGGATGAGGACGAAGATCGGACGGCCCTGCGTGGAGCTTCCGATCTCCACATAGGAGAGGAGCGACGGATGTGCGGCGGCAAGCGCCTTCGACTCGGCCATCAGCGTCTCGAAGTCACGGAAGTGATCGAAGCGCAACGCGGACTTCGACGGTGTGCGGTCCTGGGCGTGCGCGGGTGCAGATGCTCCAAACAGAGCGGCCGCCGTCACCGCCGAGAGGACTCCGGCCGTCGACAGCGCGCGGGTGAGGCTTCGTGTGTGCGCAGAGTTCTTCGCGAATCTCATCACTGTGCGGCTCCTTCGAGGGTGCGTGCTGCGCGCGGCGCCGTCGCGGTGCGGACGATCGGGTTGAAGAACGGCCCTGAGACGGACACATCGACCGACGCGCCTCGGTCAAGCCGGACGGTCCACGCGAACTCTTCCGATGCGCCTGCAGCGAGGCGCTCGATCTTCTCGACAGGTCGACCGCTGAAGACGGCGTCCGGGGGAAGCGAGAGGCGCACGACGACGGGCGGAACGCTGCGCGTGATGCGGCCCATCTCGGTCGTGGTCGCGAGCGAACCTGTGTTCGTGACGCGCACCTCGACGCGGGCGAGGCCGTCCGCAAGCGGCGTGACCACGGCGTCGCTCACCTCGATCTTCGGGCGCTTCGTGGCGAGTCCTGCGACAAACGCGGCCGACTTCTTCGCGAGTTCGGCTGTTTCGGCGGGCGTTGGCGACTCGCGGAAGAAGGGCGCGAAGCCGCCGACTTCGACGACGCCGAGTTCGGGGTGCTCGAACGTCTTCCATGGCACGAAGCCAGCGCCGTCGCGCATGCGGTCGGAGACTGCGAGCCACGCGGACTGCTCGGCGTCACCTGTCTCAGGCGGGGCGGGTGTGCCCTCGGGCAGCGGGGGCGGCTCAGGGCGCGCCCATCCGTTCGCGGCGACCGCCGCGATGCCGCGGTGGTTTGCAAGCCAGAGGACGAGCGAGCCGACAAGGTCTTCGCCCGAGGAGCGCTCGACCTTGGTCGAGTCCTTCCAGAGCTTGCCGAAGTCGCGGTAGAGCCCGTGGTCGTCGCGGTGATAGACCATCGGCGTGCGGCCCGTCGAGTCCATGTCCTTCGTATCGGGGAAGTTGACGAGCGTGTCGTTTCGACCGAAGACGACCGCTGCGACGATCTCTGGATGATCACGCACGAACTTTGCGATGGCGAGGGTCTCGGGCTCGCTGAGCTGGTACGGCCCCGCGTCGCGGGAGAACTCTGGCCAGCGGTGGGGGAAGTTGCGGTCGAGATCGACCCCGCCCGCTCCGTCCTCGCCGTGGACGCCGTCGCCGTCGCGGTCCGCGCCTTCGACGAATACCTCATGCGTGGCGACCTCGCCCTTGTCTCGGTTCGCGGGGCGCACGATGCGCGCATCGGTTGCGTCGACGACATGCGTGGCGGCGCGGCCGGGCGGCGCGATGCGGCGGATCGTGGTGACGAGTCCGTCTCCGTCGATGTCGCGCGGGCCGTCTTCGTCCGCGACGCCGTCGCGGTCGTCATCGACGAGGCGTGCATTCGTTCGCCGAGGATGCTTGGTCGCGAGTGCGGCGGCACGGGCGTCGGGGTTCGCGAGCGGGATCGCGACGATGTGGACTTCGTCGAGAAGATGCGGCGACTCGCGCGCGATCACGAGAAGCGCCTCGAGCACGCACTCGGTCGAGGCGAGCTGCTCGCCGTCCATGCCGCCGACGAGGAGGAGCGCAGGGCGTTTCACGGAGCGGTCTGCGTGGCCGAGCGTGACGACATGCAGCGGCCGGCCCTCGCGCGAGACGCCGAGCGTGTCGCGCGAGACACGCGCACCGAGGAATCCGACGAGGCCATCGATTCGCCGTTCGATCTCCTCGAGCTTGAGGTGTGCCGCGGCGGGTGGATCTTGGGCGGCGTGGGCAATGAAGGCGGGAGAGAGCGCTGCGAGCACGCCTGCTCCGAGCCAAGCGATCTGTCGCGGTGTTCGCTGCGTCCACATGCATCGGGTCATGGGGAGGAGGATATCCGAGCGCGGACATCCTGCGGTCGCGGGGCGGGTGCATCAGATGTCGCGGTCGATGCGCGCATCCTCCATCAGGTACAGCCCGATGAGCCAGTTCTCGACGAGGTACGGCTCGACCTTCATGGTTCCCTCGATCGCTCCGAAGTTGATCGAATGGCGCTTCCAGCCCGAGATCGTCTGCGCAAGCCTGACCTCGACCGCGTCGTACGGCGTCGGGGGAATGCCGATGCAGCAGCCGTCCCACTGGTTGAGCATCAGCAGGCACTCGCCCGCGCTCTGCGCGACCAGCGGAAAGGCGATGTAGCCTGCGATGCGCACGCGCTTGCCAGAGAGGAAGGCGATGCGCGCGGGAATCTTGTTCTCCGCGAGGCGCGGGATATAGCTCTCCTGCGCGCTCGAGAGGAACTCCCACGAGACCTCGTAGGGCGACTCGGGCGTACCAGCGCCGCGGATCGTCCATGCGTCGTCGACCGAGATGGATCCATCGGGAAGACGGATGAAGGTGCTCGGCAGGATCTCTGCGTCGGGGATCTGCGGAATCTCAGGCGTGAAGCTCGAGCCGCTGGCGAGGACGCTCGGGTCTGGCGGCGGCGGCTCCGCGGAGGGCTCGTCGGGGGCATTTTGGGCCGCCTTCGACGCAGTGCTCGCCTCGGGCGCGGGGGGCGTCGTGGGAGCGGGCTCCGCAGTGGCGATCGCCTCGGGTTCCGTGCCCTGCGCGGGCAGAGATTCGGGTGGGGGCTTGGTGGACGCTGCGTCGGCGCCGTTGGCGGAAATGAGGCTTTCGCGCGAGGCCTCGGGCGCGCGCGCCTCGACTTCCGGCAACCCGTCGGCGATGCCGCGCCGCCCGTCGGGCCCCGACGGCGGCTGCAGCAGGACGAACAGCCCGGCGAGGACGAGAAGCGTGACGATGGACCAGAGGATTTTCATGGGGCGCGGTTCAGCATACGCTCAGCCGAGGGGACGCAGTCCGCGCGAGACGCTGGTTCGGTAGGCGAGGAAGGAAGGCACGAGGCCCGCAAGGCCTGCGAGCGCGGTCGTGCACATGGCGACGATGATCGCGGCGCGTGGGTCAAGCGTGGGCGCGATGACGATGCCGTGCGCGGCCAGCATCCACTGCGTCGCCGCGAACAGGAGGATGACGCACAGCACGACTCCGCAGACCGCGCCCGCGAGCCCGATCACGGTGCTCTCGGTGAGGACGAGCCAGAAGATGCGCGCGCGGCTCGCGCCAAGGACGCGCAGGATCGCCACCTGCCTGCGGCGCTCCGCCATCGAGTTGATCATCGACAGCAGGATCGCGGCGGCTGCCGTGACGAGCGTCGCCGCAGCCATGGCCACGAAGAGGACATCGAGGCTCGAGACGATGTCGAAGAGGCGGCGCACCTCGTTCGAGGGCATCGCCACCGTGATCGAGCCGTCTCGGCGGAGTCGCTCGTACTGCGAGACGAGCGCGGGCGGCGCGGACATCGGATCGCGGGAGGGAAGCCGCAGCAGGACACCCGTGACGACTCGGTCCTGCTCCTCGAGGTCCTCGGCCGTCACGAGCTTGTGCCTTCCCTCGCGCTCGAAGCGGTCGTGCGCGTGGAGGATCCACGTCGACTCGAGGTTCGAGAAGAGCGCTCGGTCGTGCGGGGATCCCGTCGGCTTGAGGATGCCGACGACCTCGTAGGCGTACTCCTCGTGCACATGGGGCTCCATGTGGGCGTGGTCGCCGCCACCCTCGCGCGAGAGGTGCGAGCCGTGCGTCAGCACGATGCGCGCGCCGAGCCGCAGGCCCGATTCGCGCGCGACCGAGCTTCCGACCACGACCTCGAAGTTTCGCTCGAAGGGTCGGCCTTCCGCGAAGACCCACGGCTCGCCCGCGACGGGTTCGAAGACGCGGAAGAACTCGGGCACCGTGGCGACCACGGGGAACGAGCGGTAGTTGTCGCCGATCGCCGTCGGCACGAACATCGCCCACGGGAAGCCCGCGCGGAGTTCCGCGAGCTTCGCTGCGTCGATCGGCGCGCGCGGGGCGTTCGCGTAGAAGAGGCCGTTGAGGACAGAGACAAGGGGGCTCCCGTCGCGTGAGACGAGGAGGTGCGCGTTGCCCGTGCCGCGCTCGAAGGCGCGCTCACCGGCGCTGCGCAGGGAGAGGATCGCAAGAAGAAGCCCCGCGCTCAGCGCCACGAGGACGACCACCGTGGCGGTTGAGAAGAGGCGGGTGCGCAGGCTGCGCAGGACGATCGAGAGGTCGCTCATGCCGCCACCTCCCCGCGCGTGGACGCGGCTGCGCCAAGCCGCTCGACGCGCGCGAAGTGCGGCTCGACGGCGGGGTCATGCGAGACGACGAGGAGCGCGGCGCCCTGTTCGCGGCAGGCGTCGCGAAGGACGCGCAGCGCGTTCACGGAGTTCTCGGGGTCGAGCGAAGCGGTCGGCTCGTCTGCGAGCACCAGCGTGGGGCGGCAGGCGAGTGCGCGCGCGATTGCCACGCGCTGCTGTTGTCCGACGGAGAGTTCCTCGACGCGCGCGTCGAGGTCCTCGAGACCGAGCGAGCGCAGGAGGTTCTCCGCGCGCTGCGGCCGATCCGCGGTGGGAGCGTCCGCCATGAGGAGCGCCGCCAGTACGTTCTCGCGCGCCGTGAAGCCCGTGAGGAGATGGAACGTCTGGAAGACCATGCCGATCTCGCGGCCGCGGAAGCGGTCGCGGGCTGCGCCGCGAAGGGTGTTGATCTCCGTGCCTCCGACCAGAATCGTTCCCGCCGACGGATCGAGCAGGCCTGCGATCAGCTGAAGCAGCGTGCTCTTGCCGCAGCCGGAGCGGCCGACGAGGAGCATCTCCTCGCCGCGGGCGAGCGTGAGCGCGGGCAGCGTCAGCTCGAAAGATCTTCGTCGAGGTTCGCTTGCGTGGGCGAACCGAAGTCCGCGGATCTCGAGCGCAGGATGCGCGTCGCCTTTGTTGCCGGTGGGTCGCTCCATGGTGCGCGACTGTAGCCCATCTTCGGCCGGGCCATCGCGCTGTACCATCCTGCGATGGCCGATGCGCGAGCCTTCTCGGTCCTGTGTGCGGGCATCGTCCTGGCGGCGATCGCCACGCTCTTCGGCTGCGCGGTCCGCGCTTCAACTTCGACGACGATTGCGCCCGAAGCCGATGCCGCCGAGCGCTGGAAGGGCACGGTGGGCCTTTGGTTTCTCGAGGCGCCGAGGATCGAGGTGCGCGACGAGCGCGGAGTGCACCGTCGCGCGCTTGTGCCGGATGGCTGCACGGCAACTGCGGAAGGTCCTCGGTGGCGGCAGGCGGCGGGCGATGGGAGCGTCCTGATGCGCGAGATCGCAGATCGGCCGAGCGGCGTGCGCGTCGTGGAACGCGCGACTGCCCGGCACGCGGAGTGCGGGGCAGCCGTCTTCGGGCGTACGGTCGAGGTGATCGAACTGCCTGCGGGGCTCGAGCTCGTGATGCAGCTGCCGATGCAGCCGCCGGTCTATGGGCATTCTCTCGAGGCGGGTGAAGAGGCGCGCGAGCGACGCCCCGAGTGGTCCGTCCACGGCACATTGGTTGGGCCGCTGTGGGGGCAGGACCACTACGAACTCGTCCTCGGCCGCGACGAGGCGACCGAGGTCGTGTTGCGCCTTCCGCCCTCATGAAGCGACAGCCGGGCCGTCAAGCCCGGCTGTCGTGCAAGTCGGCGACTCCGCGCGGTGCGTCCGCCGCGCGTGAATCGACCGAGGCGCGCGGTCGCGCGTCCTCGCCCCAGCTTTCCTTTCCCCCGAGTTCAATAGCCCCGCGGCAGCCGCCGTGCGGGTCACTCCCAGCCGTTGGCGCCGAAGTCGGGACGCTCGTCCTCGCGCGGCCCGTCCGCGGGCGGCTCGGGCGGACGGTTCCGCTGTCGGTTCGACTGCTCGATGATGCGTCGAAGGTAGGCGTTCTCGCGACGCGTCGCCTCGAGATCGAACACGAGGTACTTCACGCTGAGCCGCAGGTAGTCGAGCGCCTCCTGCAGTTCGCCCATCGAGTGCTGCACGCGCGCGCGGCGCGCCTCGACGTCCTCCGCTGCGAGCGCTGCGTCGGGCGCCTGCGCGGCGGGCAGGTCGCGGATCCGCTCCAAGATATGGTTCATCTTCTCCTGAAAGCTGGTCTCGTCCATGTTTCTCTCCTCGTCTTTGGTTGTGGGGGCGTGAGATGTCGTGCGGTCCGCGGCTTCGCGGAACCGACACCACATCGCAACGACCATGCCAGTTTCGAGGAGAGGACGCCTTCGGGTCGCGCACGCGGCGCGCGAAGGGTTTTCCTGGTCGCGCCCTCACATCCGTTGCAGACCTCGTTCGGTCTGTGCGGCCTGTGGCGCGCGTGCGACAGGCGTTCAGCGCACCTTGTCGAACTTCTGCAACACATGGAGCGCCGAGCGCGGCGCGTCGGCGAGGAGCGCGTCGACCGGCTCGCGGCGACGGCGGAACTCGTTCACGAGCCGTGTCAGCGCGAGGTCGCGCTCGAGCGCCCAGTTCTTGTAGAACGCCTCGAGCTCGATGCGCGTGAAGCGGGAGAGCGGGTCGTCGAGGCCGCTCTGGGCCACGGCCCAGTCGATCAGCTTCGCGCCCGAGTCGAAGCGGTAGAGCGCGAGGATGTTCTTCAGCCGTCGCTCGGGCATGAGGAACGGATCGGTCGCATCGGGCGGAAGTTCAGCCATCGCCTGCTCTGGCTTCTTCTGGGCGATCGCCCCGAGCCAGCCGCCTTCGGAGGCGATCTCGCGCGCTGCGAAGGTGTGTTCCGCTGCGCCCGTTCCCTCGACCGCCTCGAGGTCGGCCGCGCTTGCGAGGAGCGTCTTCAGGCCCGCGTTCGCGAAGCGGATCCAGAGGCGCTGGTCGCGCGTTCCCGCGCGGGTCAGCGTCTCGACGCGGACGACGCTTCCTCCGCCCCACTCGGGTCGCTGGCGGTGGCGGACTTGCATTCCTTGCGTGAACATCGTGGGAGTGAGCATGGCGTTCTGTCTGGGGGGTGCTCGTGCCTGCGCCACAGCGGCGCGGGAGACGAACTGGCGGGAAAGCGTTGGAGGGGTGGGTCCCGTTGGGGGTCGACGGCGGGGGAGTGCGCGGCGAGGGACGGGTGTGGAGGGCGGCTGACGCGCTGGCGGCGTCGGGCGGATTGCTCAGGAGGCGCACGCGCGCACAACGAGACAACCTGAAGAACACTTGAAGTCGCGAGGCTTCAGAGGACGTGACCACCTGTGGTCACGATCACCTGAGTTCACGATTGCCCGAGGTCCCGATCGCCGAGGTTGGCGATCGCCTGAGGCTCAGGCTGGCTTTCACGGGTGCGCGGAAGCAGAGATCCCGACCACACCAAAGTCTGCGACACGGTTGTCGCGACGAAAGGAGCGGCGGCGGACCGCTACCCGTTCCATCGGCGAATCTGGCGCATTCCTGCAGAGAAACCGCCCGTTCTTCCTCGTGCGGCTCGCTTGCTGGACTCCGGGAGTGTAGCACAGACGGCAGACATGCAAGCCCATCGTGCCCATTCCACGAGAGAATTCACGGCCACCCGACCCCTTTGGGCACGGATTCCTCGGTCGCCTTCCCGTACTCTTGCCGCATGACGCGCCCTTCGGACACCGTCCGCATCGCCTTCCTTGGAGATATCAACGGGGCGCCTGGGCGGATGGCGCTCGACCAGCAGCTGCCTGTCCTTCGCGAGCGATTCCGCCCCGACCGCATCGTGGCGAACGCCGAGAATGCGCGAAACGGCTCGGGCCTTTCCCCCGAGCTCTACGAGCAGTTCAGGCGGCTGGGGATCGACGCCTGCACGCTCGGCGACCACGCCTTTCGGGAAGCGAAGATCATCCCGCTGCTCGACGACCCGGCGAAGGCCGTTTCACGACCCGCGAATCTCTCGGCACGCACGCCTGGGAAGCGGCTGATCCGCGTGCCCGCGGACGAGCGCTGCCCGCGCGACCTCTTCGTGATCACGCTGCTCGGGCGGATCAACATCGGCTCGGTGCAGGCGAACGATCCGTTCGAGTGCGCGGACGAGATGCTGGCCGCGATGCCCGAGCGCAATCCGCTTGTGCTCGTCGAGGCGCACATGGAGGCGACCAGCGAGAAGGCCGCGATCGCGCGCCACCTCGACGGCCGTGTGGCGGCTGTGCTCGGAACGCACACGCATGTGCCGACTGCGGACGAGCGCGTGCTGCGCGGCGGAACGGCGTTCCAGACAGATGTCGGCATGACGGGGCCGCACGATTCCGTGATCGGCAGGAACCCGGTGGCCGTGCTGAAGCACTTCACGACGGGCGTGCATGTGCCGTTCGACATGGGTTCGGGCGGCGAGGCCGTGCAGGGCGCGCTCGTCGAGGTCGATCTCGCGACGGGCCGTGCGCGCTCGATCGAGCGCATCAATCTGCCCGCGCGCGTCCCGCAGCGGTGATGCGGGCGCCGTATCCGCCTCCACCGGGCGTGAAGATGGTGAAGGTGTCGCCCGCGTCGAGCTCGAGCGCGAGGACACCCCCGTCGAACTCGCGGAGTTCGCCCGAGAGAAGCGCGCGTGCGCAGCCGACGAGACCATCGCCGCCGCCGAGGACGCCGCGCGGCGCGTGCCTGCGCCGCGATGCGAAGTGCGAGAGCGAGACGGGCGCGAGGAACTCGTAGCCGCGCACGAGGCCGTCGCCGCCGCGCGCTGCGCCGTCGCCGCCCGAGCCGCGCCGCACCTCGAGGGTGCGCACGACGACGGGCGCGCGGCGCTCGAGGACCTCGATGTCCGTCAGGCGCGTGTTCGACATATGGGTGTGCACGGCGCTCGCGCCGTCGCGCGACGGGCCCGCGCCCGCGCCGCCGCCGAGCGTCTCGTAAACGCCGAAGCTTGCGTCCCCGAAGAGGACGTTGTTCATCGTGCTCTGGCTCTCCGCGGCAAGCTCGAGGGCGTCGACGAGCACGGCGACGACGCTCTGGCTCGTCTCGACGTTGCCTGCGACGACCGGCGGACAGCGGGTCGGATCGGTGTCGAAGGCGGGATTGAGCATGCCGCTCGGGACGACGAGGTCGATCGCGCGCAGGAGCCCCTCGTTCATCGGCACGGGCTCGTCGACGAGAAGACGCAGCGCGTAGAGCGTGGCCGCCGTGGTGACGGCGAGCGGCGCGTTGAAGTTGCGCGGATGCGTGGGCGCTGAGCCTGTGAAGTCGATGCGCAGGCGGTCGCCGTGGCGCGAGAGCGAGACGCGGATCACGCTGCCGTCGTCGAGCTCACGCTCGGCATGGCGCCGCACGGCACGCATGGCGCGCACGGCGCTTCGCAGCGCGCGCTCGGCGCGGTCGAGTTCGCCTGCGGCGCGCGCTGCGAAGGCGCCTGCGCCGAGCTCGGACACGAGCCGCGCCACGGCCGCGACGCCGTGTCGCGCAGCTGCGATCTGCGCGGCGAGGTCGGCGAGGTTCTCGTCGGGATTGCGCGAGGGATGCTGCGCGTGCGCGAAGCGCTCCCTGCATGCGGGCGCGTCGAGCACGCCGCCGCGGACGGCGCGGAAGGGCGCAAGCACCACGCCTTCCTCGGCGAGCGAGCGGGCGTCGGGCGGGAACGAGCCGGGCCGCGTTCCGCCGATCTCGGCGTGATGCGCGCGGACCGCGACGAAGGCCACGCACGACCCGTCGAGATGGACGGGCGCGACAGCCGTGACATCGGGAAGATGCGAGCCGCCGAACGCAGGATGGTTGGTGACGGCGATGTCGCCTTCGCCGAGCGCAAGCGCGCGTAGCACGCCGCGCACGCAGGCGCCCAGCGCCCCGAGATGGACGGGAAGATGCGGTGCGTTCTGGATGAGCGTGCCGCGCGCATCGAGCACGGCGCAGGAGAAGTCGAGCCGCTCGCGGATGTTCGGGCTGAGCGCCGTTCGCTCGAGCACTTCGCCCATCGAGAGCGCGATTGCCTCGAGCCGTGCCGCGAAGAGCTCTTGCTCTGCGATGGTCGTGCGGGCGGGCGGCGCGTCGACGCGCTCCGCGACAAGGTCGCCGAAGGTGTCGGCTGTGGCGCGCCAGCCGATGTCGAGCACGGCCGTGTCGCCTTTGTCGACGATGATGGCGGGGCCCTCGATGCAGTCGCCCGCCGCGAGCGACTCGCGGTCGACGACGCGCGCCTCGACGAAGCGGCCGTGCGAGGCCATGCGGCGGGTCGAGTGCGCGGTGGGGTTGCCACCGCGGTTCGTCGATGCTTGCGCGCGGGGTTCCTGCGAGCGGCCATGCGAGGGGAACTCCGCGCGGACGCGCACAGACTCGACCTCGAGCGGGCGCTTTGGGGGCTGCGCGCCGAAGAGCTTCGCGAACCGACGCGCGAAGGCTGCGCGCATGTCGACGGCAGGCGCGGCGTCGACCTCAATCGTCGACTCCTGCCCAAGGAGGCGCAGCGACACGCGCGCCGTGACGATGCAATCTCCCGCGGCGGCGCCGAGCGCGTCCCGCGCCTCGCGCTCCGCAGCGTCGATCGCATGCCGCACCTCGAGCGCCTCGTCCGTGAGGACGGCGAGCACCGGCATCACCGCATCGTGTGCCGCCGCGGCGTCGAGCACGCCGCGCGCGCAGAGATAGCCTGCATCCTTCGGGAAGACGATGCGCGCGACCCCAAGACGCTCCGCGATGCCGCAGGCGTGCTGACCGCCAGCACCACCGAAGGCGATGAGCGTGTGGTCGGCGGGGTCCGCCGCATCACGCACCACAAGGCGCTCGATCGCGAGCGCCATGCGTGTGTTGGCGATCTCGAGGAACGCAAGCAGCGCGTCGTCCGCGCCGTCCGCGCCGTCCGTCGTGTCGGCGCCGCGCGCGGCGGCGAGCGCGCGGAGCGCTGCGTCGCGGTCGAGATCCACGCCGGAGACGCTCTCCGGGACACGGCCGAGCAGGAGATTTACGTCGGTGAGTGTCAGCGGTCCGCCGCGACCCATGCACGCTGGCCCTGGGTTCGCGCCAGCGCTCTCTGGTCCGACGAGGAACTCGCCTGCGCCGATACCTGAACGAATGCGTGCGATCGAGCCACCGCCCGCCGCAACCGTCTCGATCGCCACGCTCGGCGCAGCGACCGTCGCCCTGCCTACGCGCGATTCGGCGCGAAGCGCGACGGCGCCGTCGACGACGCGCACGACGTCGGTGCTCGTGCCTCCCATGTCGAGGCCGACCGCGCGGGGAATCGCATGACGCCTCGCGATGGCGGCGACCGCGGCCGCCCCGCCAGCGGGGCCTGAGAGGAGCGTGTCGCGCGCGAGGACGCGCGCCGCATTGTGCAGCGTTGCGGCGCTCGTGAAGACGCCGACGGTGCCGCGTTCGACACCTTCTGCGGCGCGCGACACGAACTGCTCGAGGATCGGCGCAATCGATGCGTGGACGATGGCCGTCTCGCTCCGGGGGAGAAGGCGAGGGACCCGCGAGATCTCGCTCGCGGCGATCGCGTCGAGGCCCGCCTCGCGCAGTTCGTCCGCGAGGCTCCGCTCGCGGTTGCCGCACAACGCGTGCACGAGGCTCACGACGATGCGCCCGGCACCCTGCGCGCGAAGCCGCTCGGCGGCGGCGAGCAGCGCCTCGCGCGTCACGCGGAGAGGCTTCGGGCGTGCTCTGCGGCCCGATCGCACGGAGCCTTCCGCAGCGGGCGCCAGGTCGCGCTCGGGAATCGCCGCCACGAGCCTCGTAAGCGGCGCGCGAGGAGCCGGCACGCGTGCGAAGAGTTCGTCGCGCGTCTGGTCGTGGATCGCGAGCAGGCCATCGAGGCCATCCGACACGATGAGGCCGATGGGATCGGTGCGCCCCTCGAGAAGTGCGTTCGTGCCGCGCGTCGTCGAGAGACGGAGTTCGACGAAGGGAAGCGGCGTCCCCCACGCAGTCTCCGTGAGGAGGCGTAGCCCGACCCCTGGTGCGTCGCGTGCGTCGCGGTCTTCGTTCGGCCAGGCGACGCGGAGCGTGGCTCCCGGCCTCGGCGACCAACCGCACTCGCGCGGGATGGTCGTGAGACGAAGCCTCGACTGCGACGCGATCGTCGCAACGGCCGTGCCGTCGGCGCGGAGCTCGGCGCCGTTGAGGAGACCATCCGCGGGAACGCAGCCGGCGATCGGATGAAGGTCGATGGTGTGGTCGGCGCCGGCAGCGGCGATGCGGACGGCGATCGAACCATCCGATGGAATCTTCAGGCGCTTCAGCGCCCCGTCGGGAGCGATGGCGACGAAGTCCGTGAAGGTGCCGCCCGTATCGAGGGCCACGCGCCAGCAGGGCGCGAAGTCGTTCTTCGGGCGGGAGATGTCGGGCTCGCGAACGGTCACGGGCCGCTATTCTGCCCAAGATGCCCGAGACGCGTCGATCCGTTCATGCGATTGCTGCCCGCGCGAGGCCCATTCTGCTCGGTGTAGCGGCGGGGCTCTTTGTCGCCGCGTGCGGGCCGTCCGACTCAGGCGGCGCTCCCGCGGCGGTCTCGGTCGCGGACGAGGCGGCAGAAGCCCCGATCGAACCCGCGGAGCTTGGCCCCGTGCACGAAGTGGCGCTTGCGGATCTCGAAGGCGGCGCCGTGAATCTCGCCAAGTTCGCGGGTCGGCCGATGATCATCGAGGTCTGGGCGACCTGGTGCGGGCCATGCAGGCGCAACCGCCAGCGGATCCACGAGCTCAAGAAGGACTTCCCCGAGCGGTTGGTCGTGATCGGCGTGAGCGTGGACAGCAAGGCCTCGCTCGTCACGAACTTCCTGCGTTCGAACCCGGCGAACGAGCTCGAGCTGATGGCCACGCCCGCATTCATGCAGCTTCTCGCAACGCGATCGACCTCGAACGCGATTCCGAAGACGGTCTATGTGAACGGGCGCGGGCAGATCGTCGATGTCCTGGAGGGCGTCCAGGGTGCGAATTCGGTTCGCGCCATGGCGAAGAACCTCAGGTGAGCGGACGGGATCCGACCACGCCTGTGCCGAAGCGCGCGCCGCGGCGGACGGCAGCGATGATCGTCACCGATCTCTGCTACTTCGTCGGTGCCGTGCTCGCGTCGCCGCTGTGGCTCGCGCGGATGATCGCGACGGGCAAGATCAGGACCGACTGGCGCGCGCGGTTTGGGTTGGGCGAGATGCTCCCGAGATCGTCGGCGCCGCGCATCCTGATCCATGCCGTTTCGGTGGGCGAGGTGAACGCGATCCGCGGGCTCGTAGAGCGGCTGGCGTCCGATCGGCTTGCGCCCGAGATCGTGGTGAGCGCGACGACAGACACGGGGTTTGCGCGCGCCGAATCGCTGTTCGCCGCGCGACACCGCGTCGTCCGTACGCCTTTCGACTTCTCTGGCGCCATGCGGCGTTGGCTTGGGCGGGTGGAGCCCGACCTCGTCGTCCTCGTCGAGCTCGAACTCTGGCCGAACATGATGCGCCTCGCGGAGAGCATGGGCGTGCCTGTCGTCGTCGTGAACGGGCGCCTGAGCGACCGAAGCATCGTGCGCTATCGCCGCGTGAAGCCGCTCGTGTCGGGCATGTTCGGTGGCGCGACGGCGGTGCTTGCGCAGAACGAGACCTACGCGGCGCGGTTCGCGGAGCTCGGCGCGCGCGAAGTGCTCGTCTCGGGAAACATGAAGTGGGACTCGATCGCGATCCGCGACGAGGTCCCCGGCGCCGCCCTGTTGCGCGAGGAACTGGGGATTCCGCGCGACGCGCGCGTCGTCGTCGCGGGCAGCACGGAGCCGGGCGAGGAACTGTTGCTGCGCGACGCGCTGCCCGACGGCGTGCGGCTCGTGATCGCGCCGCGGAAGCCGGAGTGGTGGGAGGGCGTCGCAGCGAATCTTCCAGGCTGCGTGCGCCGGTCGCGCAAGGAGCGGGGCGGCGCCGACACGCGCTTCCATCTTCTCGACACGATCGGCGAGCTTGGCATGGCGTACTCCTTTGCAGACGTCGTCGTCATGGGACGCTCGTTCGGCACGCTCTACGGGAGCGACCCGATCGAGCCGGCGAGCCTCGGGAAGCCCGTCGTGATCGGACCGCGCATCCATGACTTCCGCGATGTCGTCGCCGCGTTCAAGGCGCGCGGCGGGATCGTGCAGTGCGAGGCCGCCGAGCTGAAGGCAGTCCTCGCGCGGCTCTTTGCCGACGATGCGGAGCGCGCCGCGATCGCGGCGCGCGGCCGCGACACGATCCGCGGTGAGCAGGGCGGAAGCGCGCGGACGGCGGAGGTTCTCCTCTCGATGCTGCCCGCTTCTCGCGCCCGGCGTGCGTGATACGCTGCGGGCATGGCAACCAACGCAGAGGTCGCGGCGGCATTCGAGGAGCTGGCTGTCCTGTCGGAGATCCTCGGAGCGAATGTCTTCAAGGTGACCGCGTTCCGCAAGGCGGCGCGCGCGGTGGAGGCGCTGTCGGGAGAGGCCACGGCCATGTCGGTCGCGGATCTGAAGGAGATCGACGGCCTCGGAGCATCGACCGCCGCGAAGGTGCACGAGTACGCCGCGACGAGGACCATGGCCGAGCTCGAGGAGCTGCGCGCGCAGGTGCCCGCGGGCCTCAAGGAAGTGCTTGCGATCCAGGGGATCGGCCCGAAGACCGCGCGCGCGCTGTGGCTCGATGCGGGCGTCGTCGACCTGGCGTCCTTGAAGCAGGCGATCGAATCTGGCGCCGTCGAGAGGCTGCCGCGCATGGGCGCGAAGACGGTCGCGAACATGAGGGAGGCGATCGCATTCGCGGAGAGTTCGCGCGGCCGCGTGCGCATCGCCGAGGCGCTGCCGCTCGCGGAGCGGATCGTCGCGGAGATTGCGCGGCTCGCGTTCGTCGAGCGCGTCGCGTACGCGGGCAGCCTGCGCCGCGGCAAGGAGACGATCGGCGACATCGACATCCTCGCGTCGTCGAAGGAGCCGGCGAAGCTGATGGAGGCGTTCCGCACCCGCGACGAGGTGGCGAAGGTGCTTGCAAGCGGCGAGACCAAGACGAGCGTCCAGACCACGACGGGCGTGCAGGTCGACCTGCGCGTGGTGCCGCTCGACCGATTCGGCGCGGCGCTCCAGTACTTCACGGGCAGCAAGGAGCACAATGTCGCGCTGCGTGAGCGTGCGATTCAGCGCGGCTTCAAGCTGAACGAGTACGGCCTGTTCAAGGCGGGCCCGGACGGCGCGGTCGCGGAGGGCGCGGAGCCAGTGGCCGCGCGCGAGGAGAAGGACATCTACGCCGCGCTCGGCCTCGACTGGATGGAGCCGACGATGCGCGAGGATCGCGGCGAGATCGCTGCGTTTGAGATCGGCGCGAAGCATGTCGGCGTCGTCACGCTCGCCGACATCAAGGCCGAGCTGCACTCGCACACGACCGCCTCCGACGGCGCGATGTCGATCGACGAACTCGTCGAGGCAGCGGCCGCGCGCGGGTTCCACACCATCGCGATCACCGACCACTCGAAAGGCCAGTTCCAGGCGAACGGTCTCGACGAGAGGCGCTTGCGCGCCCACATCAAGGCGATCCACGAGGCACGCGCGCGGCACCCGAAGATGCAGATCTGGGCGGGGAGCGAAGTCGACATCCTCTCGGACGGTTCGCTCGACTACGCGGACGACCTGCTCGCAGAGCTCGACTGGGTCGTCGCGAGTCCGCACAACGCGCTCAAGCAGGAGCCGCGTGCCGCGACCGACCGCCTTCTCAGGGCGATCGCGCATCCCCTCGTCCATGTGATCGGCCATCCGACGGGCCGCATCGTGAACGGCCGGCCCGGGCTCGAGCCTTCGATGAACGAACTGTTCGCGGCCGCGAAGGAGCACGGCACAGCGCTCGAGATCAATGCGCACCACATGCGGCTTGATCTCCGCGATGTCCATGTCAAGGGCGCCGTCGACGCGGGCTGCATGCTCGCGATCGACTGCGATGTCCACGGCCGCGAGGACTTCGATGAACTCCGCTATGGCGTGCTGACCGCGCAGCGCGGCTGGCTGCCGAAGGCGCAGTGCCTGAACTGCCTCGACGCGGCCGCCCTCGACGCGTGGCGGAGGCGGAAGCGGGAGAGCGGACTTTCCGCGCGTTCGCGCGCCGCGCTATCGTCCTGATCCTGTGACGGTTCTCGAGCCACTCCTTCGCCGCCTCGATGAGGTGATGCCCGCGGACAGGCGGGAGCTTCGGGCGCGGATCGGCGGGCTCGAGAAGCGCTTCCGCGAGTCGGGCGCCGCCGATGCGCGCGCACTCGCGGCGGTCGAGCGATCGATCGCGCGCAGCGCAGCGGAACTCGTGCGCCGCCGCTCGATCGTGCCAGCCGTCGCGTATCCGGCGGATCTCCCCGTGACCGCCGCGCTCGACCGGCTGCGCGCGGCGCTGTCGGAGCATCAGGTCGTCGTCGTCGCGGGCGAGACGGGCTCGGGAAAGAGCACGCAGCTTCCGAAGCTCTGCCTCGAGCTTGGGCGGGGCGTGCTCGGGCGCATCGCGCACACCCAGCCGAGGCGCATCGCCGCCCGAAGCATCGCGCGCCGCATCGCGGAAGAGCTCGGCGTACGCGCGGGTGGCGTCGTCGGCTGCAAGGTGCGCTTTGGCGACGAGACGGGCCGCGACACGCTCGTCAAGGTGCTTACCGACGGCATGCTCCTGGCGGAGACGCGCGGCGACCCGCGGCTCGACGCCTACGACACGGTCATCGTCGACGAGGCGCACGAACGCAGCCTCAACATCGACTTTCTCCTCGGCTACCTGCGGCGGCTCCTTCCGCGCAGGCCTGATCTCAAGGTGATCCTCACGAGCGCGACGATCGACGTCGCGCGGCTCTCCGCGCACTTCGGCGCCGCGCCCATCGTCGAGATCCCGGGGCGGACCTACCCGATCGACATCTGCTTCCGCCCGCCCGAGGGCCGCGACCTCGACGAGGAGGATCCGCGCATGCTCGACGCTGTCGCGCGCGCGGTCGACGAGATCGACGCAAGCTTCGCGGCGGGTGGCGCGCTACCGAGGATCCTTCCCGACATTCTCGTCTTCCTGTCGGGCGAGCGCGAGATCAGGGAGGTCGCGGAGCACCTCGCAGGGCACGTGCGAGCGAAGGAGAAGGGCGCTGCGCGCAGCGAGATCCTTCCGCTCTTCGCGCGGCAGGGGCTCGAGGAGCAGGAGCGCATCTTCGCGCCTGGCCCGTTGCGCCGCATCGTGCTCGCCACGAATGTCGCGGAGACGTCGCTCACCGTGCCGCGCATCCACGCGGTGGTCGACCCGGGTTTTGCGCGCGTTCTCCGCTACAGCGCACGCTCGCGCGTGGCGCGGCTTCCCGTCGAGGAGATCTCGCAGGCGAGCGCGCGGAAGCGCGCGGGCCGCGCGGGTCGCCTCGGCCCCGGCGTGTGCGTGCGGCTCTACTCGGAGGAGAACTTCGCGCGCCGCCCCGAGTTCACGCAGCCCGAGATCCTGCGCACGAACCTCGCGAGCGTGATCCTCCAGATGGAGGCGCTGAACCTCGGCAAGGCCGAGGACTTCCCCTTCGTCGATCCGCCCGGCGCGCGCATGCTGGCGGACGGCCGCGCCACGCTCGTCGAGCTCGGCGCCTCGACCGCTGAGGGAAGGCTCACGAAGGTCGGGCGCGACATGAGCGTGCTCCCGCTCGATCCACGGCTCTCGCGCATGCTCCTTGCGTCGATCGAGGGTCACGCGATCAACGAGATCCTGGTGGTCGCGGCAGCGCTCGCCGTGCAGGACCCGCGCATCAGGCCCGAGCCGCAGCGCGACGCGGCCGATCTTCTCCACGCGCGCTTCGCCGACCCGTCGAGCGACTTCGCGTCGTATCTGCGCATCTGGCGCGCGTGGCGCACGGAGACACGCGATGCCTCGGGCAAGGAGTTCGGCTCGAGCCAGAAGCGCAAGTGGTGCGAGAGGAACATGCTCTCGTACCAGCGGATGCGCGAGTGGTCGGACGTCGCGTCGCAGCTGCGCGAACTCTGCGCGGAGCACTTCTCGGTGAAGGCGGGGGAGCCCTCGGCCGAGATCAGCGACGGCGCCTTCCATCGCGCCGTGCTCGCCGGCTTCGCCTCGCAGGTCGGCGCGCGCAACGAGAAGAAGACCGAGAAGAGCGAGTATCGGGGGCCGACGGGGGCGGTGTTCGCGGTCCATCCGTCGAGCACGCTCGCGCGGCGGACGCCGAACTGGATCGTGGCCGCCGAAGTCGTCGAGACCACACGCCGATACGCGCGGATCTGCGCGCGCATCCAGCCCGACTGGATCGTGCGCGTGGCGCCGCATCTCTGCAGGAGAAGCCAGTTCGAGCCGCATTTCGTCGAGGACACCGGCCAGGTCGCGGCATGGGAGCGCACCAGCTTCGGAGAGCTCGTGCTTGTCCCCAAGCGTCGTGTGCCGTTCGGCCCCGTCGACCCCGTCGCGGCGCGGCATGTGTTCATCCAGGAAGGGCTCGTCGGATATCGCGTGCGCACGGAAGGCGCGTTCCTCGCCGCGAACAAGGCGCTGCGCGAGGCGCTCGAGCGGGAGGAGGCACGCGGGCGCCGCAGGGGCCTCCTGCTCGAGGAGGAGGCCGCCTTCACCTTCTACGATCGCCGCGTGCCCGCGCATGTCCACTCGACGCCATCATTCGAGTCGTGGCGCAGGAAGATCGAGGCGAAGGAGCCCGCGCACCTCGTGATGCGCGAGTCGGATCTCCTTCGCGACGACGCCACGCGCGTGCGCGACGCGGATTTCCCCGATTCGCTGCGGCTCGACGCGCTGGCGGTCCCGCTCGGCTACGCACACGACCCGGAGGACGCTGGAGACGGCGTCACGGCGCGCATTCCCGTGGAGGCGCTCGGGCTCGTGTCCGCGGAGCGCTTCGAGTGGATGGTGCCCGGGCTCTTCGCGGAGAAGGTCGAGGCGCTCATCCGCACGCTGCCCAAGCACCTTCGCGTGCGGCTCTTCCCGATCGAGGAGGTCGTGCAGGGTGCGGTCGAGGCCGTGCCGTTCGGCGTCGGCTCCCTGCGCCGTGCGCTCGCGCGACACCTCATGCCGATCGCGCAGGCGGAGATCACGCCCGAGGACTTCCGCACGGAACTCCTTGCGCCGCACCTTGCGATGCGCTTCGAGGTGCTCGACGCGGATGGCTCCGTGCTCGGGGCGGGGCGCGATCTCGGCGCCCTGCAGGTGCGTTTCGGACGGGTCTCGCGCGACAGGCTGCGCGCCTCGATCGACCGAACCACGGACCCTGTCGCCAGGCTCGAGCGCGACGAGGTCGAGGCCATGCCCGACGAAGCGGTTCCATCGGAGATCACCTACGCGCGTGCGGGAATCTCGCTTGTCGGGTTTCCAGCGCTCGTGCGCGAGGGTGCGAGGGTCGCGCTGCGCGTCCTCGAGCGACGAGGCGCGGCGGATCGCGAGCATTCCGCGGCAGTCGCTGGCTTCGTCGCTGCGGAGCTGCGCGGTGCCGTCGAGCACCATGTCGCCTATGACGCGCTCTGCGAGGAGCTGCACGCGCTGCTTGGGCTGCGCGGGGTCGACGACTCCGTTGGTTTCGTCGCCCGCGTCGTCGCTGCGCAGGCGGTGTCCGAGGCGGGGGCGTCTGCGCGAGATGCTCGGTCGATGCTGGAGGCCGCGCGTCGTGCCGAGCGGGATCTCTTCGAACGCGTCTCCCGCACCGTGCGCACCGTGCATGCGGTCCTACTTGCCGCGGAGGAGATCGACGCACGCACCCGTGGCGTCGGCGCGGATTCCTCGGGCGAGCCGAGGGCGCGCGTTGCGGCGCGGCTCAGGGTGATCCTTGGCGATGGCGCGGAGGAGATCGCGCGCGAGGACCACGAGGAGCTTTCGCAGGGACTGCGCCTCGTGCAGATGCTGGTGGCGAGGCTCGAGCGCCTGCGCGAGATCGGCCCTGCGCGGGATCGCGCGATCGACGAAGAGCTCGCGCCGTGGCGCGCCCGCGTGGAGGAGGCGTGCGCATCGCCTCGGCGCGCCTTCGAGGAGGCCCGCGCCATCAGGCGCATGTTCGAGGAGATCGAGATCAGCCGCTACGCACCGAAGCTGCCGAGGGCGTTTCCCGCGAGCGAAAAGCGCCTCG
>QLAH01000063.1_pt1 | contig 116601 bp, 113 predicted proteins | sample 4693081 | NCBI WGS metagenome assembly QLAH01 (sample SAMN09425401, study PRJNA476045) | Lake water metagenome, whole genome shotgun sequencing project.
GGAACACCGCCTTGCGCGTGCGTCGCTTGCTCAGATTCAGGCCAAGGTCTTGTTGCTTCATGGGCGTATTGTCAGGCGGGGAGCAGCCCTTCGGAATGCGTCTGCGGCAGAGTTTTGAACACCATCCTTAAACGGAGCAACACCAAGAACAGCATTGCCAATGCAATTAAAAAACGAGTTTTCTGAATTCAGTCACTAACTGACAGCTTATTAAAATGAACAAGCAGCTTCGATTCCCCCTGATTTAGCGATGTTCAAGGCCAACTTTCGGCTCGGCAGCAAATATTTTCACGACTACCTGTAGACAAATGACGACTGCCACCATATAATTCACGTCATCAATTCAAATACACACACAGAGACAAGAGACAATGAATAAAGATTTCTGCTTAAGACCCCATCAAGATCAGATCAACACTGTCTTGAAGGGACGCCTATCGACCTACTTTTTTGAATCACTACGCCATGACTCTATGAATCAACTTCACTCCAGTAATGTCAAAATTGAATTTTTCGAATAGCCAACAAGTTTTTCCGGATGCCTCACGCCTGTCTTCTGAGCACGGAGAAGGCGTCAACGCTGAGGCAAAGCATGCGGATGATTCCGCACAAGATGAGCTCATTGCGAGCATCCAGATGGCACAAATCATGGCCAATGCCATGATGCGCGACCTGCTCACCACGATGATTCGCAACGCAATGGCGGACCTCGTCGAGCAATTGGTCGCTGAGCCAGACTCAGAGACCCCAGACATGACCACCGAATTTGATTCGGAGTCCATGCTGGAAACAGAACTGGACTATCCAGACAGTCTGCACCAAGGTCGCAGCCGCTGGCTACATTGACCACCTGACATGACTGACTTCCGATCGAGAGTTGCTTCGGTCGGGTCACTGTCAAACGTCAGATATCGCCTGGAATTCGATTCAGATACCTGTGTGCCGTCTTGGACCAGTCCAAATCCCGCACAGCTGACCTCGGTGTTTCAAACGCACATCTGACACGCACAACCTGCCTGCCCTTCCAAACGGAGGGGTCCACGCGAAGTCACTGACCGTTCTTGTCCACGCCGTTCCTTCGGGATCTGGCGTTAGGCCCGAGTGCGTCGAACTACAGCCATCAATTGCCTCGCACATGCAACCAGGCCCGAGACGCGTATCTCAAGGGCAGGAGGTCGTGTTGCCTGGCGCTAAGCAATCAAGTGGCTCGGGAGCATCCCGGGCCGACACAAACAGGAGCGTTTTATGAACACGAACATCAAGTCCCAGAACCTGGGCACGACAGCCCGGCACAACGAACATGCACATCAGGGCATGAACTCGGACAACCCCGTGCCAAACGGCGTGGGACGCCGACAGACCTTGGGGCTGACGACCAAACATGCGCAGCACAAGCAGGTGGATACCGAACTCGTGCTAATCCGGGGCCTACCTGGCAGTGGCAAAAGCACTATGGCTCAGGTTCTTGCACGGGTGGGGTACATACATGTGGAGGCGGACCAGTACTTTGTGCGAGATGGTGTTTACCAGTACGACGCACGAGCCATTCAGGATGCCCATGCGTGGTGTCGAGAGCAGACCCGAAACGCACTTCGCAAGGGCCAGAGGGTCGTGGTCAGCAACACCTTCACCACGAAGTTGGAGATGGCGCCCTACCTGGAAATGACGTCTCAGTGTCGCGTCATTGAGGCACAGGGCAGTTGGCCAAACGTGCATGACGTACCCAAACACGCCATCGAACGTATGCGTGGACGTTGGGAGTCGTTGGACAACTCGTTCACCACCACTCACTAACCAGACGAATCAGATCTGCACTCCCACCTAAGCAGGGTACGTTGCAGAAAACACAAACCTTCCATACATAAACTCAGGAGAAAATCATGAAAGCAACCAAGCAAATCTCTGGCCACGAGTACCTCGGCTCAAGCGGCGGCATCAATCTGTATTGCACTGAACACACTCTATTTGCACACAAGACCGACCTTAACGCCGTAATGGAGGTTCGGATTGAAAAAGACAGCGACCTGTCCATAGTGATAGAGGTTGCGCTCCTTACCCAGCGTCTCCACCTTCAGACAAAGACTGAAATGAGCGCAGAAACCGAGGACATTCTCATTCCCATTATGCTGACGCATATGGCGAAGACCGATGCCGATTGGATTAAGGTTTCAGACCCAACGGAATGGCTGGCAGGGTACTTGAGCTCCCTTGTTTGGTATCCGGAAGTCAACGTCCATGCTTGGGACTCCTTGGACAACTACGTGGCCGGCTTCGAGCTTTACCGTGCCATGGTATGCAAGGGTGGATACAAGCCTTCGCGCCTAGATGAATTGCCCTCGAAACCGGACCTACAGGCGCACTATCTGAAATGGGTCGAGCAGATTCGTCGCCACTAAGGACTGGCAACCACACCGAGTGTGGTGGGCTGCGGATTGCAAGTCGGTCCGCAGCTCGACGATGAAAGTTGATCCCGAACTTAAATAAAGAGTATCCACATGATTGAAACAAACCCTGTGCACAGCGCCAGCCACATGGAGCACGTCAACGCCCTGAGCGAGCCGGTGCACCACAGTTTTGGCTGGTATGCCGATGCTCAGCAGCACGTACTGGAGCAAGAACGCAAGGCACGTGGTGCTGGCCACCAGCATACCGAGCAGTACGTTGCGACCAATGCAGAGTTTCGCTACTACCAAGCGCTGAGCTGGGCTCGCGACGGGTTGCAACACCAGTTCACCGAGGACGAATTTGCGTGCATGGTGTCCATTGCCAACACAGTAGCTTGGGACTGGGTTGACAGCCCTGACTTGGGACGGCTACTGAAGCCTCTCGTGTCTGGCTCGGCCGTTGACAGCCGCTTGACCAAAAGCGAGCAAAAGTCCCTGGCACGTCGCTTAAAACAACTGCACCACATGGAGGCAGTGGCACTCATTGACCTCTGTGAGGTGCTCAGTCTGCACGGCGACTCCACCCCGTTCGCAGATGCTTTGATACCCCTGGGGTTTGAGCTCAAAACCAACGATTGAAGGAGCTGACGGGTCGTGCGTTGCAGATGCGACTCACGGCTTGTCAGGCTGCTGCAGCTGATGGATCAGCGTTAGTTCGATACTGAGGCCAATCAAACAACAAACAGACGCCGAAGAGTAAAGAACATGCCATCGAGCGGCGGAGTGTGGCCGCACTACTGCAGATTGGCGCCCTCATGGGCGTGCCAAGCCCTGTCCCAAGACGGGCCGTTTAGTGCCTGAGTCAGCGAATGTCCAACTTTTGTGATGAAGGTTGCTATACGTAGTGCACCCCCGTGCAACTACAGGCCATTTCATCCAAAGGAACCTTCATGAACACTGCAAGTGCAATCACCGTACGTCAAGCCAAGACACCAACCGGCTATCGCCATGACAACGAATCCCCGAGCCAACGTGTCGCACGTCTGTATCGGTCCAAGGGCGGCCCCCTGCTCGGCTGGCTGACTGACGAAGCACGTCGGCGTGGTCAGGACCAAAAAGAGCTGGCCTTAGACCTGGGCGTGACCAGCGGGTATATCGGGCAGCTGGCATCTGGGTATCGCGTGCCGGAGGCCATCAGCCAAAGTTTCGCTGAGTCGTGTGCACGTTACCTTCGCGTGCCCACCATCGTCGTCAAGCTCCTGGCAGGAAACATCCACCTCAGCGACTTCGCGTCGCCCGAGAACCGGGACGAGGACATGTTGCAGCTCGCCTTCGCACGTCTGCTGGCAGACCCAGATGCCTCCCGCCTGCTCCCACCGGCGGCAGAGACATTGCCGGAGGAAGCAAAGCGAATGCTGGTGATGTTGTACGCCGACGTTGCTTGCTCAGACCTCTTTGGACTACGGCAGTTGCTGGACATCGTCCACTGGCTGCAGCGTGCTGCGCTGATTGACGCTGAGCACCACGTCGTGGCAGCGTCGTAGGCGAGTAAAGGAATACCAAGGAGCCAGTTCAGTCATGGGCGACAACCCAGGTTGCAGCTCATGTGATTGATTGAGAGGCGAGCCCAGTGCTCGCCTCGTTTTTTCCGCCCGGAGTGCTCAGCTGCTGAAGGAAAGCCTGGCCGCGAGCTCGCCGGACTGTCGCGTCGTCCGACTCGAACGTAGCGGGAGGTCGGGTGATAGAGCTCGCAAGGTTCCGGACAGCCAACGCCAAGCCACCTACTGACGGCCAGACCGACTGAGAAAAACTCACCAAAGCGCCTACCAAACTGGTGGGCGCCAACCAAACCCAAGGACCGCTGATCTTGCTTTCTGTTCCACCCTGCTGGCAAGCACGGGCAACGGTTACGGCAATGGGTGCGGCGCTGGCTATGCCACCGGCAATGACTGCGGGGTGGCCATTGGGTTCGGTGAGTGAGGACGCCCCGGAACAAGGCACAAGAGGCGATTCACCCTGTGACTGCTCTTTGATGGAGCCTTCTCACGACCGACTAAAACGCTGTCGCTATACGTGGGTATGCGATACGAAAAGGCATCGCTCAGGCCCCCGAGCAACAAGGACAACCATGCAGTTTTTTTCAAACGTAGCAACAGAACCGACCCGCAAGGTCTCCCTGACCACCCAGAACGCCTATTGGGAATTTCGCGCTTGCGAAAGCCAGCGAGGACAAGATGACTCGCCGACATGGCTAACCGTTCGGGTCATGAAAGACCAGGACCCAAAACTGAAAAAAGGCGACTTCGTGAAAGTCACCGGCAAGCTCAAGACCGACTTTTTCTTGGACAGGGCCGGCCAACCATCCGGCATGTTGTTGGTCATCGCGTTCGAGGCGGCAAAGATTGCCAAACCGAGCGAGGTGATTGCCGCCTCCGCTGCGACGAGCGGTGCCACGGCCGACCACAGTGCATCACGCGATGCGGCAGTCGTGATTCAGCAGGCAACCATTGAGAAGGCCATAACGCGCGAGCCCGATGCCAAGCTTGAAACAAGGGCACCCATTCGACTAGAGAGTTGGCGAGACATCGCCATTTGATTGACGGCCACCCCTTGAGGGTGGCCGTTTTCTGGAAAGCCTGAGCGTCAGGCCAGAGCGTTCAAGCTTGCCCTTTTACCAAGTCGGTCCGGAGCATGGATCACTCTGAAATCTCTGTCGCAGCAGTCTTCTCGAACTTGTTGCAAAAAAAGTTGCGCCAGACCGGCACGGTCGAGCTTCTTTTCACTCGCTATATGAAGCAACGCTGAAATGCCACCGCAGTTGCATCGTCAAGAGAGCACCGGCAGTGGCACGAAGCGTTGCAATCAACCTCAACCCACTTTTGAAAGTAACGCAATGGCCTTCACTACAAACGTCGCTATGGGCTACAAAGCTTCAGAGGCTTACATCAAGCAAATTTTTGGCTATGACGACCGGATGCCTGGTATCGTCGCAGCAGAATTTGACGCAATCGCTGAGGAAAACGGCTCTGTTGCTGAGCTCTGCGTCTACACATCATCGGTCTACTCAACGGTTGACGACGTTGACACATACGATGACGATTATGGAGATTGGCTTCAGCAGGCGCTCGATTCCGCAGAGGCAATCTGGCAGGAGCTGCCAGAGTTGGGGTGAGCCTAAGTACCCACGGGAGGCATGCTACCAAGAACAAATCTTTTGATGTCAGCGCATGAACGCGATGAGCCCGACGGCCACCACGAAGCCGACCGCCATGACGGCAGTCGCTCCTCCAATGAGGACGGTACCAGCGCGGTCTTCGTCGCTGAGGAATTTGTGGAAGGCTTGGCGCATAGGGGATTTATACCCTCACTTGCCCCGGGGCGCAGGGTGAGCCCCAAACACAGCGTACAACCTCGCCTCATCAACGGTGGGGGCTGCCACCACTACAGCACGGACGTCCAGCTTGGTATCAATCTTCTGGGGACAATCGAGGCGGCGTCGACGAGGGTGTTGATTGCGTGAGCCTGCGTGACGGTAGGGCGACATTCAGGAAGCTGCTTGCGCGTCAGCGCGACGGTGCAGCCGATGGCCGTAGGTTTTGTCTTTTGTCGGTGGAGCCCCCGGCGAACCGGTAGGGTTGATTGGCGGTGACCACGGTCGGTTGGTTGATGGACTCCCCTTGAACGCGACCATTTTCAAAAAACTCCGGAAATCACGTCGCCCCATTCAACCTCGCCAGTTTCTCATCCTGCCGCTGACTTTGCCTTTCCAGAGTCGACTGTGGCTTGCGACGGGCAACCGACTTGGGAACCACCTTGCGCTTCATGGTGTCCGTTTCGAGTGGACTCGAGGGTACCGAGGTGGCCTCGTCGTCATGAGGTCGTTTGAAGCGCTGCGCAAGAAATTCCCTGAAATCATCCGGATGCCAGTACTCCTTGGAGGCAAACGCCACGGGACGTGGCAGCAACCCCTGGTCCACGTAGTTGTCGATGGTTTTGACGCATACGCCAAAACAGGCAGCCGCATCGGCCTTGGTGATGAGTTTGAGATCGCTGATTCCAGACATGAGGCAGTGAGTAGTCACGTTCTCCTGTCTAGTCACGCCTTTTAGCCTCGACGCTGTGACAGCCTCATGCCTGGGCACAACTGACGGTCGCAAAAAACTGTGCCAAAACTGTGCCAAAATTACCCGTAAGGAATAGGTGGAAACGGGTTGAAAATCGCGGAAGACAGCATCTAAGTCGTTGATTTTCCTCGCCTCAACCTATCCAAAAACAGACATATGTAGTCATATTAGCGTTTTCGGGACGTAGAGGCCGGAGGTTCGAATCCTCTCACCCCGACCAGGAATTCTTCAGCAAAATCAAGCACTTAGGCCAGTCCGCGCAACGCGGACAACGCGCAAAACAGCGCAAAACGGCCAAGCTGCTCCAAATCTGCTCCAGAAACGGTCGCGTGGGAGGCTTCGTGCCCCTGCGCGCCTTTGCGTTTCGCTGCACGGTGTTGCGCGCAACGAGGCTCTTAGAGCCCCTGCTGCCACACCCCCGTGCACCGCGCGTGACCTGGGTGTGTGACGTGTATGCACGCGTTCGCACGTCCCTAAAGCGGTCCTAAACACCACGCGCCGACTCCGTTCGCTTCACGGGTCTCCATCAACTTTTGGAGACTCCCATGGCATCCATCGTCAACCGTTCCGCCTTCACCGTGACCATCCCCGGCTACCGCGGCAAGGACAAGAACAAGTACACCCGAAAGTTCGCCTACGGCAAGCTCAAGGACGCCGAGGCGTACATGCGCGCACTCATCGAGCAGGGCATGACGCCCGATATCACCCAAGGCGAGACGACGTTCCAGGTCAAGGTCGTTCGCGTTGGGCATGAACCCCAATGCGAGACCTTCCACAGCCTCAGGGAAGCCGAGGCCTACGTGAAGCGCATCGAGGCAGAGGCCGAGGTGGGCCTGTTCCGCGACTACACGCAAGCGGCCAAGACCACCACCGCTGACCTCATCCGCCGCTACATGGAAGAGGACTGCCCAGGCATGAAGGGCGGTGACAACTACATCATCATCCTGCGTGCCATGCTGGAAGACAGCTCGCACGAACTGCGCAAGCGCATCGCGCAGCGCAAGGCCGAAATCAAGGAGTTCGGCAAAGCATTGACCCCACTGGGCGCGAACCGCCAGCCGATGACGTCGCTGGAGTGGCTGCACCTGCCGCTGCACAAGGTGAAGCCGGAGCACATTGAGGACTTCATCGCCGACCGCCTGGAGTACGTCGAAGGCTCCACGGTGGACCGCCAAATCGACCTGCTCTCGTCCGTCTACACCCGCGCGCGCAAGGGGTGGCGCATCCACATGGACCTGTCGCCTCTCGAGGGAGTCAAGCGCCCGCGCTACTTCAACGAGCGAGACCGCCGCTTGAAGGGCGACGAAGAGTTCCGTCTGCTCGAGGCCGCGCGCAGGGAAGACCAAATGGCCTCCATGGAAGCTCACGTGGAAGCCCTGGCCGCCGATGAGGTCGCCGCCGCGCGCCAGCTGGACACGCACTACGCGGTCAACAAGGCACGCAAGGAGGCGTACGAGCGCGCGCGCAGGAAAGCCGTCGAGGAAGGCTTCCCGCACGTCCCCCGGATGGAAGTGTTCCTGCTTTTCCAGCTGGCCACCGCTGCGCGGCGGGGCGAGACGCTGGGCCTGTTCTGGGACCGCCTGGACTGGGAAGAGAAAACCGCCTTCATCCCGACCAGCAAGAACGGACGCCCGCGCAAGCTCTCCGTGCGCAGCGACATTCTGGCGCTGCTGCAGCAGCTGCCGCGTACCAGCGACCTGGTGTTCGATATCGGCTTGAAAGAGCTGCTGGCGGCTTGGAAGCGCATCTGTGAGGCCGCTGGCGTCGAGGACCTGCGCATCCACGACCTGCGACACGAAGGCATCAGCCGTGCGGCGGAGTCGGGCAAGTTCCCGACGGTGCTGGACCTGCAGGCTTTCAGCGGGCACCGCGACATTCGCTCGCTGTCTCGCTACACGCACCTGTGTGCGGGGGCCATCACCGCCAAGCTCGAGGAGGCGGAGAAGGAGCGCCAGGAGAAGCTCGGCAACAAGGGCCGCATGCGACTGAAGCAGTCCGACCTGCACTGGCTCGGCGGCAATACGGCAACACAGACGACGCCGATTGAGGCGCTGGCTGAGAGTCTGGACGAGCCGGAACCGCCGGCTCAGACGACGCCCACGCCTCCCGAGCCGGTGTCCGAGGACATGGCACAGGTCGCCATAGAGGCGGGGAACGTCATCACGGTGTCGTTCCGGCGTTGACCGAGCGGGCGACCGACCCTCGACACGGCCACCAGTACGGTGGCAGTGAGAGGCAGCAACTGCGCAAAACCATCATGCGTCTGCAGGGAAGCTTCCTACAGGGGCCAGACTTCCGGGTTCAACTGGTTGGCTACTTCTGCTTTCCCAAGCATGGGGTCTGGTCCATCGGACTTGATGCGAAGGTCATGCAGCTTTTCGAGGGGGTGCAGGCCATCTGGATGGAGCGTGGGCTGCGAACGGAGTTGCCTCCCGGCCTGGCCACCTGGCTGCTGGGATACGTCCGTTCTCAGGGCATCCTCAACCCCACATCGCTCACGCTGCTGCAACAGCGCTGCGGCTCAGAAGCAAAGCCCAAGAACTTTGCGGCATCGCTGCGGGAAGCCCTCACCATCCTCGAGCGCAAACGAGTGGTGCAAACGGGGTGGCGGGTTCTGGATGGCAAGGTGACGTGGAAGAAGGGCGAGAACGGCTGAGCGCTGGCCTTGGCCCAAAGAGGAAGGGCCAGCTTTCGCCAGCCCTTCGGAATCAATGCACCATCTCCTCAGCTATGGCCTTGAGCTCAGCGGTCGCACGCACAAGCGAAGGCGGAAGCACGGTCATGACCACCACGTCGGGGCTGAGCGGCGGCCACTGACGCCCATCCGGGTCGCCCATCCTCCAGCAGGCCACGTCCCTCGAGAGTTCAAGCAATGCACCCAGCGTGAAGGCGGAGTCCTCGTTGTCATCTTCGACCATGGCGGCCAGGGCTTGGGAGCTGTCGGGCCCCATGCGCACCTTGAGGTTCAGCTGCCTTTCGTCCTCGTCGGCCACCATGTAGAGGCGAAGAGGCTCGTCGGGTGGCAGGCTTGCCAGCGCCTCTCGCAGTTCACGCCCGAGCAGCGGCAGGACCAGCCGCAGCTGTATCCAGTCGCGAGCCCGGTCCACTCGGGTCAAGCCCCCCTCGGACAGGGCCTCGGACGCCTCGCGCAGCACTCGAACGATGCCGGTGTGCGTCCAATCAAAGGTTCCGTCGGGCGCGATGCCGTTCGCCACCATGTCGTGAAAGGCGTCGGTCTGGGCGAACGCCGCCATGTGCGCTCGTGCCTCGTCCATGGTCTTGACCCACCCGACCAGTTCGTTGTGATGGTGGTCGATGCGCTGGTAGCAGTGCTCGAGGTGGCGCAAGGCTGCCTCGCAGCCTGGGTCGCTCCAGAGGTCGAATCGCTCGATGAAGTGATGCACCAGTTCGTTGCGCATCGCGACCAGCTCCTCAATCTGGGCTCTGACCACGGCGAGCCGCTCAGGCGCCATGGTCATGCGGTAGCTGATGGCCATGGAGATGCGGTCGGTCGGGACCTTGTCCTCCGGTAGCAACTCGCGCTCAAATCCGTCCGGCACCGCGTAGCTCTCGAAGAGGGACTTGACCAGCGTACCCAGGGTCTTGTCCGACACCTTCTCCAAGTTCGCGGCCCGCTGGGCCTCCAGCGTGTCGGCAGGCCCGGCGAGCTCGTGGTGGGCCAGCAGCGTCTTCATCAGCCGCTCGTACTGCTGCAACCGCAGCATGCACCGCCCCAGCCAACGCTGCACGTCGAGCTGGCCTTGGGGCCTGGGTTGGTCGGTCATCGCGTCAGTGTTCCATGGCGGAAGTACGGGGCCGGGCGGACCTCTACAAGCTCAGCCAAAGTTTCGGAAATTCAGAAATACTACCTGGTACCGCATCGAGAGCTCTACTGTTTCTGATTTACCGAAATTCTAGTTGATGAGACCCCCAGAACCGCCTATGATTTCGGAATAACAGAAACTACCTGCTTGAAGCGCGCCTCAGAAGCCCTACAACTGAAATTCCGAAATGACTGACTCTGCCACCCGCCGACCGACCCTGCTCCAGTCAGCCCCTGACCTGGGCCCGGTCGTGCGCGAGCGCCGCAAGTCGCAGTCGCTGCGCATCGACGATGCGGCGGGCCTGCTCGGAGTGTCGGTGGACCTCATGTCCCGGCTCGAAAACGGCCAGGGCTCCGTGCGCCTGGACAAGGCCTTGGCCGTGCTCGATGGCCTGGGCCTCGCGCTGATGGTGCTGCCCAAGGAACATCCGTGGGTGCGGGAGGCGGCCTCATCAAGCGGCTCGGGCAGCTCTGGCAGCCCGACGGTCCCTCCAGCCGTCCCGAAGCCATGAGGCGGTCAGCATGACCCACGCACTGCACGTCTGGGCCGACGAAGCTCAGGTCGCCACCATTGAGCACGAAAGCCGCGACGACCGCTGGGGCCTGAGCTATGCCGAACCCTGGGTCGCCGACGCCAAGTCTTACCCACTGTCTCCAGCACTGCCCCTGGTCCGCCCGGCGCCTGACTACGCGTCCGCATCTATCAAGCGCTTCATCGAGCACCTGCTGCCCGAGGGGCGTGCGCTGGACGTGGCCGTGGCCTACAACGGTCTGGCCAAGACCAACGTCTTCGGCCTGATATGGGCGCTTGGCGCCGAGACCGCGGGCGCCTTGCGATTCACAGGGGACGCGAACCCAGCTGGACCCGCTGCCGAGCCGGTCCTGCGAGAAATCCCCCTCCAAGAGCTCGACCAGCGCATTGCCGAGCGCGAGCACGTACCGCTGACGGTGTGGGACGGCAAGGTCCGCATGTCGGTGGCCGGCCTGCAAGACAAGCTGCTGGTCTTCCTTGACCGTCCACTGCTGGAGGGCGGGCGACTCTTTCTGGTGGACGGACAGCGACTGGCCTCCACCCACATCCTCAAGCCCGACACCGGCAACCCGCAGACGCCGCACCTGGCGGTCAACGAGCACTTCTGCATGTCGCTGGCCCGCCGCATGAAGCTGCCAGCCGCTGAAGTGAACCTGTTGCGCACGCCCCGCCCGGTGCTGGTCGTGCGCCGCTTCGACCGCGAAGTCGAGAACGTCGGCGGCCAGCCGCGGGTTCACCGCCAGCACATCATCGACGCTGCCCAAGCGTGCGACCTGCCCGTGGCCTACAAGTACGAGCGCAACCTGGGCAGCGCCGAGGCCGTGCGCCACATCCGGGATGGCGTGAGCTTCGAACGCTTGTTCGGCTGCGCCGACCTCACGGCCAACAAGGCGGCCACACGGCTGGCCATGCTGCGCTGGGCGCTCTTCCAATTCTTGATTGGCAACAGCGACGCCCACGGCAAGAACTTCTCGTTCTTTGTGCGCTCCGGCGGGCTGCTGGAGCCCACGCCTTGGTACGACCTGGTCAGCGTGCTGCAGTACGACGGCTTCGACACCGAGCTGGCCATGGCCTACGGGGACGTCTTCAGCCACGCCGAGGTCTCGGCCTTTGCCCTGGCCGACTTTGCTGCCCGCTGCGGCGTCGACCGCAAGCTGATGCGCCGCGAGGGCCAGCGCCTGGCGAAGCTGGCAGCAGCGCAAGCCGCTGCGCAGGCTCAGGCGGCCGACTACCAAGGCGAGGCCGAGCGGGCCTTCGTGGAGGGCATCTCGGACTTCGTGGCCCGCCAGGCCGACCGGCTGACGCAGCTGGTGGCGGACGCAGCTCGCTGGAAGGACGAGTACCTCTGACCCCCTGGCTGGACGCTGCCGGCGCGGGGTCCAAGGGCCGCCCCTGCCGGAGCCTCTGACCACCCGTATAAGCCGGTTCCTATACGACCCAGCTGGCTACGGTTTTCTGGAGCAGACCGTAGCTGCGCTGCTCCAAATCTGCTCCAGATGACCTCCGTGCAACGTCGTGCAACGCCATGCAAATCCGCGCTAAGATGTTGATTCTTCGTTCAGAAGAGGCCCGAAAAGGCGTCCGGATGAAATTCGGGACGTAGAGGCCGGAAGTTCGAATCTTCTCACCCCGACCAGAATTTTCCTCAGGCAATCCAGCACTTGCCACTTTCCACCGTAGGCAGATCGCGCGCAGAACAGACTGGAACACCGCCATTGTTCCCAATCTGTTCCCGTTGATGGCTGGCAACAAGCTTCAGCCCTTTGCGCACTTCTCCGTCGGCTTGCAAACGCATCCGGTTCGAGCCATTCGAGAGGTTCATGAATCGCCCGCAGGGTGCTGACTCCAATGTTCCTGAAGCGAGAGATCGGGTCATGTGTGACCGCATCAGGACGGCATTGCATTGCGACGTCATCGGTCATGATTGACTCTGTCGGAGACTCGACGCGCTCTTAAATGCTATATATGCTATTGAATGAGCGGTAGGCATGGCACTGAACCGAGTTGTCGTTCAAGCGTCAAGGTTTACCCGGGAGTCCATGTCACCATGGGTCATCATGGGTGACAATCCGTTTAAGTGCCCTGACAAAAAGACAACGATGCAGAACACACCCGGAGACACGGTCCGTCCATGGATCACCCAATACGCATCGGTAGGCATTGAGGCCGAACTGAAGCTTCCTGCGCATGCCAGTCTGCCTGCTTTTGCAGACGATGCCTGCAAGCGCTGGTCCAAGGAGAGCCGCGCCAAGGCGGCTTTTACCTGTGTCGTGCCCAACGGCATGAATGGAAGTCTGGGATTCGATCAGGTTCGAACCCTGTCGGATGCGTTTGCCGCCTACTTGCGCCATCACCTGGGCCTACAGGCCGGTGACCGCGTCGCGGTGCAACTGCCCAATGGCCTGGCCTACCCGGTGGTCGCGCTTGGGATTCTGAAAGCCGGCTGCGTGCTGGTCAACACCAACCCGCTGTACACCGTGCACGAAATGGTGCACCAGTTCAACGACGCGGGCGCCAAGGCGCTGGTGCTGGTGGACATGTTTGCCGACAAGCTGCCCGAGGTGCTGGCGCAAACGCCTGTCCAGCACGTGGTGCTTGCCGGCGTGCCGGAATTCTTTCCGGCCATTCCCCAAGCCATCATTCGGGGTGTGCAAAAGATCTGGTCACGGGTATTACCACCCGTCACGGTACCTCATGCCAGACTGCAGACCGCACTGACTCAGGGAAGGCAGGCGTTGCAGCAGGCCGGGCACTCAGACACTCGTCATCTATGGGGTGAGACAGGGCACCACAACCTGGCCCTGCTGCAATACACGGGTGGCACCACCGGCGTCAGCAAAGGCGCCATGCTCAGTCATGGCAACCTGCTCCACAACGTGGAGCAGATGCTGGCCATGGGCTCCACCCACATGAAGCCAGGCGAAGAATGCGTGCTGACGGCACTGCCGCTCTACCACATCTTCGCCTTCACGGCAAACCTGCTGGGCTTCCTGGCGATTGGCGCCCACAACATCCTGATTCCCAGCCCACGCCCGGTCCAGAATCTGCAGCGCGCCGTGGAAAACTACCCCATCACCTGGATGACCGGGGTCAACACCCTCTACAACGGCCTGCTGAACGAGGAATGGTTCGTGGCCTACCCGCCCAAGCGGCTCAAGGCGTCCATTGCCGGAGGCACCGCGCTGCACAGTGCGGTGGCGCAGCGCTGGCGCGATGTCACACAGACCCCGATCGCCGAGGGCTACGGCCTCACCGAATCCTCGCCGGTGGTGAGTTTCAATCCGCTGCAGGGGGCGCCTCGCACGGGCAGCATCGGCATCCCCACGCCGGGCACCGATATCCGTCTGGTCACCGATCAGGGCACTGACGCCGCCCCTGGCGAACCCGGTGAGATCTGGGTGCACGGGCCACAGGTGATGCAAGGTTACTGGAACCGGCCCGAGGAATCGGCCGAGGTATTGCACGATGGGTGGCTCGCTACTGGCGATGTGGCCGTGATCGACGCCGACGGTTACCTGAAAATCGTGGACCGAAAGAAGGACCTGATCATCGTGTCGGGCTTCAACGTCTACCCCAACGAGGTGGAGGACGTGATTGCCCAGATGGACGCGGTGCTGGAAGTGGCCGTGATTGGCGTGCCAGACGACAAGACGGGTGAGGCGGTGCGCGCTTATGTGGTGCACAACCCTGAACACAGCGGCCCTCTGGAGCCCGAAGCGGTGGTGTCGCACTGCCGGCAATCGCTGGCAGCATACAAGGTGCCGAAATCGGTGGTGATACGCGAAGAACTGCCCAAGAGTGCGATTGGCAAGGTGCTGCGCAAGAACCTCAAGGCGGAAGTCAAGGCCGCCTTGCAAACAGGCGCACAGGCCCACTAACCCACGGACACACACCATGGTCACCGAATTCGAAACCAAACTGCTGGGCATCATGATGATGGTCATCATGATGGGCATGGGCGCATCACTCACCTGGCGCGACTTCCTGATTGCCTTTCGCAAGCCGAAAGGCGTGCTCATCGGCCTGCTGTGCCAGTACGGCATCATGCCATTCATTGGCTTCAGCGCTGCCATGGTGCTGGGTCTGAATCCAGCGGTGGCGGTGGGCTTGTTGCTGATAGCCTGCATGCCGGGCGGCACGACATCCAACATCTTCACCTATTTCAGCAAGGCGGTGCTGGCCCTGTCCATCATGATGACCAGTGTGTCCACCCTCGTGGCACTGGTGATGGTGCCCACCCTGCTGGAGTTCTATTCTCAGGCGGCTGGCATCACCGGGGAATTCAAGATCCCGGCAAGCAACGTGGCCCAGGTTCTTCTGGTGCTGCTGGTCCCTACGCTCATTGGCATGGTGTTGCGCAAAGTGAACCCGAACATTGGCGCCAGCATCGAACTGCTGGGTGGCTTCCTGGGGATTGTGGTGATCCTGTTCCTGTTGGTGACCTGGGTACCGCGTAACCACCAGCTGCTGGCTGTCACGCCGATGCCGGTGTACGTGGCCTCCATCGGGCTGGGGCTGATGGGGATGGCGCTGGGCTATGGCCTGTCCCGCCTCTTGCGGCAGGATCGCAATCGCAGCCGTACCATTGCGCTGGAAACCGGCATCCAGAACGGGCCACTGGCCATCCTGATCGTCACCCTCAGCTTTTCCGGACCGACCCAGCAGGAAGTGCTGCTGATCCCGGTGCTGTATTCCCTCTTCATCGTGCTGGTGAGCAGTGCAGTGACCGTGTTCTTCCGCCGGATGAGCGAGCGTGAGGCACTCGCTCGCGACCAGGCCAAATCGGGCAGCGTGATCACCGCCCGATGAAGTCAGGCCAACGCGGGTTGACCCTGGCTTGTCTGCTGTTCTGGTTCGCACTCGCCCATTCGGGTCAGCTGACTGGTCGTGTGGTGGCCGTGGCCGATGGCGACACGGTGACTTTGCGCGATGACGCCGGGCGACAACACCGGATCAGGCTGCAAGGCATCGACGCGCCCGAAAACGACCAGCCGCACGGCAACGCCTCAAAAGAAGCCCTGACCCAGTGGGTTCTGAACCGCGACGTGGCAGTGGAACACCAGAAACGCGATTCCTACCGGCGCATTCTGGGCAAGGTCCTGCTCGACGGCGAAGACATCAACCTGAGGATGGTACGGACAGGCATGGCCTGGCATTACAAACGATATCAGGCAGACCAGCGCTGGGACGATCGATGGCGTTATGCCTGGGCACAATGGCGTGCACAATCTGAGCGCAAGGGCCTCTGGGTTGAACCCGACCCCATGCCACCCTGGGATTTCCGAAGACAGCAACGAACCCAGCGATTCAGAGACGAGCCAGCAAGCGCTCCGGCTGGATCCTGACTTTGACATCGTCAGGGACCAGCCCGCTCACCACCTGCAGACCCGGATCGCTGGTGTCCCGCAATGCAGGCTCACCCAGCGGCATGCCCTGGCGACCAACCAGGGCAAATACCATGGGCGAATTGGCCTTCCTGCCGCGGCGAACCACCACGCCGACTTCCCCGTTGGCGAGCTTCACATAGCAGCCAGGAATGTACACGCCCAATGTCTTGATGAACGCGGCACCGAGAGGCGTCGGCTGACCGTTGACAGCCAGATAAACATCTCGGGCGGCACGCTGCAAAGGCAAGGCGCGCCGACTCGCCCTGGGACTGATTCGAGCCACGTAGATGTCCGCCATGCTCAGCAACTGGGCCATCACCACCAGGACATCAGCCTGCGCGAGATCTTTCACGGGAGACATCGGTCTGTGATGGTGGCGAACCAGCTTCAGCCAGGTCTCATCTCGAACCCCGTGTCGGTGAAGCAACTGGGTTCCTTCCAGGGGATGCTGGTTGATCACCGCCCGGTCTTCAGGGGAGAGCGGGCCCTGCCGAAGCGACAGATCGTCATGGAGACGGGACATGCCTATGTTCATGGTCAGGGCCGCCCGAACGAGACTCTGACGCTGTTCCTCCGCCAGTTTCAAGGTGTCGCACATCAAGTGACAGATGACGCTGCACAGCAGTGCATGGGTGCAGGAATAGCCATAAGATCGATCATTCAGCATGTACACAAGCAGGAACAGGCTGTCGTCCTGTTTTGATCGAAGCAGGGAGAGCAACCGTTGTTCGACCTGCAACAGCCTGAGCAGAAAGTCTGAAGACTCGCCTGCTTGGTGCAACAGAGGGCCAAAGATGGCATGAAGATCAGACCATCTTTCCGATAAGGTTCGGTCCAGTTCCGCCTGTACCGGTGCCGGTTCAACTCCCATGGGAAGCGAGGTACCGGCGATGGCATCGAGTGTGACATTGCCGCGGAGCATTTTGTCCATGGCCGAGGTATAGCGATAGGTCCATTGCTGGAACTCCTCAGCATCGACCATGGGAAGGTGGTTTTCCAGAAGAGACTTGTGGGCCTCGTCTTTGATGATTTCACCTTTTCGAAGCAGAAGCACGCCATTCGGATCCCAGACATTGACGGGCAATGGGGCTCTGAGTTCAACCTGGTCCAGCGGGAAAGGAATGTACATAAACAATATGCTATCAGCGTATGAACTTTGACACGTCATGATTTACAAATCACGGACGATAATGAAACATCAATGTGCGATCGTGTTTTCGAGTCCTCTTCATGATTCATCCTGTCCGCCAGATCCTCCCGGTTAGCGAGTTACGGATTGGAATCTACATTCATCTCGACCTCGGCTGGATGGATCATCCTTTCCCGCTCAGCAGCTTCAAGATCACTTCACAAGAACAGATAGAGATCATTCAGAGACTGGGTCTGCAGGCGATCGCCTACTCACCGGAACGAAGCGATCCCCCCCCTGAAACCGCAACGGGATTCATCGCTGAGACCACGAATGCCCCGCCTTCTGCGGCGAGCAACGACCTTCCGGTCATGGATGCACAAGCGGCAACCTTGGCTGCACAACAGCAGGCGCAGTTGCACTGTGAAAAGCAGTATCTGGAAAGTGCGCGCGCCATCAAGGGCGTATTTGACCAACTCAACCACGCCCCGGGCATCGCGGCAGACACCTGCAAACGCCTGACCCGGGACATGGTGACCCAACTGGAAGGGCATGCCGAATCGGCGTTGCGTCTGCTGGCCGATGGGCACGGCGACCGCAACACCCTGCACGCCATCAACGTGACCGTCCTGAGCCTCTTGCTGGGCAAGGCCATGGGCCTGTCAAACGAGTCGATGGAATCTCTGGGGCAGGCGGCCCTGCTGCACGATGTGGGCAAGCTGGAACTGCCAGACAGAGTCCGGAACCGCGACGAGAGCTTCACGGCCGCCCACTTCAAGCTTTATCAGGAGCATGTTGCCCAGGGGGTGACGAAAGCGCGGCAGTTGGGCCTTGACAGCATGGCCCTGCTGACCATCTCCCAGCACCACGAGATGGCCGATGGCAGCGGGTTTCCGGTCGGCTTGAAGGTCGAGAAGATCACGCCCACGGCACACATTCTGGGGTTGACCAACCGTTACGACGGCCTCTGCAATCCACCCAACCCGCTGAAGTCGCTCACACCCCACGAAGCCCTGTCGCTGATGTTTGCTACCATGAAGGAGCGGTTCGAAAGACAGACGCTCAATGCCTTCATCCGGATGATGGGCGTCTATCCGCCAGGCTCGGTCGTTCAGCTGAACGACGAGCGTTACGCACTGGTGGTGTCCGTCAATGCTTCGCGACCACTGAAACCCCGGGTGCTGGTCTATGACAGACTGGTCGCCAGTGAGGACGCCATCCTGCTGGACCTGCAAGACGACTGTTCCCTGGGCATCCAGCGGAGTCTGCGGCCTGACCAGCTGCCCCGACAGGCCCTGGCCTATCTGTCACCCCGGCAACGGATCTGCTACTACTTTGAGCGAGCGGTCTGCACCGCGGGGACCTCCGAGGGCGTGGCATGAGTTTTGTGCATTGGTCCCCCCTCATTGAAGGACTCATCGAAGCGGTCTGGCTGGTAGACCCTTTGGAGTTGCGCATCGTGGCCGCCAATGCCGCCGCCGCCCGCATGCAGCAGATTGAACGCAGTGAACTGCATGGCGCCTCGGTGCTGGAGCTGACTTCCTCACCCGAAGATCAGCTGTTCTGGCAAGGCACCCGCGAAGACCAGTTGCAGACCCTGCAGTCTGAAGCCATGCTGAAGCGATCTGACGGGACAACCGTCAGGGTCTTGCGGCGTGTCACCCCCGTGGAGCTGGCCGACGGACAGCGGGTCTATCTGGTTGCCATGCAGGACAAGACTCAGCAGCATCTCACCGAACAGCGGCTGGAAATGCTGCTGCTCGAACTGCGGGCCACCCTCGAATCGACGGCCGACGGCATTCTGGTGTGCGATCTGGATGGGCATATCCGAGCCTTCAACCGCCTGTTTGCCCAGTTGTGGGAATTGCCCGACGCCCTGCTGGTGCGTAACGATGACGATGCCATCCAGAACTGGCTGTCCAGCAGGGTGACCGATGAAGAAGCCTACCAGCGAAGGCTGGCTGAAATCGGACGCTCGCCATTGCTCGAGTCCACGGATATGCTGGTGTTGCAGAATGGTCGCCTGCTGGAACGGGTGACACGCGCACAGATGGCCCGAGGACGCCCGATTGGGAGGGTCTATCTGTACCGAGACATCACCGAACGGGCAGCGACCGAGGCGCAGCTCAAACTGGCGGCCAAGGTGTTCGAATCCAGTCTGGATGCGATCTTCATCACGGACCCTTTTGGACAGATCGTCACATGCAACCCCGCTGCCGAAGCACTCACCAAGCAAGTCGCCAAGGCGTTAGCGGGCATGTCAGCCAGCCAGCTTTTCTTTGCGCCCGCCCAACCGGCCTGGTACGAACAGGCCCAAGGCAAGCTTGATCGTGAAGGCTACTGGGAGGGCAAAATCTGGCACCGGCGTGCCGACCAGATAGCCGTTGCCCTGCAGGCCTCTTGGGTGGTGCTGCGCAGCGCGGAAGGCAAAGCGATCAACACGGTGCTTTTCCTCAAGGATCTTTCGGAGAAACTGGCCGCCCAGCAACGCATTGAGCAACTGGCATTCACCGATGCCCTGACGGGCTTGCCCAATCGGCTGATGCTCACCGAAAGGGTGGGTCATGCCATCCGCTTGGCCGAAAGGAATGGCCAGGGTTTTGCCATGATATTCCTGGATCTGGACCGGTTCAAGAGCATCAATGACTCCCTTGGCCATCTGTTTGGTGACCTGGTGCTGGTCGAAATGGCCCAGCGCCTCAAGAACTGTCTCCGGCAGACCGACACCCTCTGCCGCCTGGGCGGTGACGAGTTTGTGATCCATCTTCACGATGCCGATGTCATGGGTGCCGAAATCAGCGCCCAGCGGATCATCGATGCCGTGTCCCGTCCGGTCGAGATCGACGACATGAATTTCACGCTGTCATGCAGCATGGGCATCGCCCTGTACCCTCAGGACGGTCAGTCACTCGACGAGTTGATCCGGAATGCGGACACCGCCATGTACCAGGTCAAGGACCGTGGCAAAGGGCACTACCGCTTCTACCAGCCGGACATGAACGCGGACCTGCTCTCACGCATCCAGCTGGACCATGCCTTGCGGGAAGGCCTGCAACTGCAGCAGTTTGTCTTGCATTACCAGCCCAGGGCCAGTCTGAGCACGGGTGAATTGCAGACATGCGAAGCCCTGGTGCGATGGCAGCATCCCGAAAAAGGACTGGTCATGCCAGGGCAGTTCATCACCGTGGCCGAAGAAACCGGATTCATCGTGAGCCTGGGTCAATGGGTGCTGGAAGAAGCGATCAGGCAGGCATCTGCGTGGCTGTCGGCCGGCACCCCTTGCCAGGTGGCCGTGAATGTGTCGGCTTTGCAGTTTCAGCAGGCTGGCATGGTGCAGAGCGTGGCCGATGCCCTGGAACGGCATGGTCTGCCTGCCCAGTGGCTGGAACTGGAACTCACGGAATCGATCCTCATTCATGACGCTGAAGAAGCCGTGGGAAGACTTGAAGCGCTGGAAGCGCTTGGTGTTTACCTGTCACTTGACGATTTCGGAACCGGTTACTCGAGCCTCACCTATCTGAAGCGCTTTCCCCTGCACAAGCTCAAGATCGACCGGAGCTTCATCTCGTCACTGCATGATGATGAAACCGATGAGGCGATTGTGGCGGCCATGATCCAGATGGGCCATGCGCTGAACATGGAGGTGGTGGCCGAGGGAGTGGAACGGTCTGAGCAGCAGGAGCGACTGATCGCCCTGGGTTGCGACCATTTTCAGGGCTTCCTCTTCTCAAGAGCCATGCCGCCCGAGGCATTGTCGCTGGCCCTGAGGGAAGGCAGACTGCGTTATCCCTGCTGAGCCCAGGCCTGAAGATCTTCGGGTTTGACTTGCCCGATCTTCCGATGGGCAATGTCCCCCGAGGCATTGAACACCACGGTGTAAGGCAGTCCGCCTTTGGCATTGCCCAGTTGCTTGCTGAGTTCAGTGCCCCCCAGGCCGGCCATGGCCACCGGAAAATCCAGCGGCAGACGTTGCAGAAACTGGCGTACCGCACTCGGTTGATCGACCGCCAGTCCCAGAACAGCCCACCCCTGAGCCTGACGCTCCCGGTAAAAGGCGTTGAGCATGGGCAGTTCTTCCACGCATGGCGGACACCAGGTGGCCCAGAAGTTGAGCAGCAGCGGTCGGCCCTTGAAATCCTGCATGGCCACCGGCTGACCCTGTGGATCGTCCCAGACCAGTTGCCACAAGGCATCCAGCGTCCCATCCTGGACAGCATGGGGCTGGAATCGCCACCAAGCCAGTCCGGCTCCGGCAAGACCAGCCAGTGCAGCCACACCACCTGTGAGGAAATGTCGTTTGTTCATGGGCATTCCGATTCGCCGTTCTTCAGCAAGTTTCGAAGATCGGCCATATTTCCTCGCGGCTTGCGCCCGAGTTCGTCGGGCAGCAGGGCACCCCTGAGGGACCGGCTGTCGTTAACAAGCAAATGCAGTCCCACCCAAGCCTGCAGGGCTTCGGAACGAACCTGCACGCTCAGCGCCTCCACCGGCTGGCCATGCAGCCCCTTGACCGAGGTGGCATCGTATTCCACATGCCAGTTGATCAAAGCCAGTTCCACCGCCTTGGGGTCGTCACTGAACAGCTGGAGGTAAATGTCGCTCAAGCGGGTGGCCGTCCCATGCCAGACCGCGCCACCGATCATGGGCTCGAATTCAGCCAGCCGGTCCATCCAGTGCAGGGCCAGTTCGCGCAAGGCAAGCAGCTCAGCCGGTTGGCTGTCGGCATGAAACAGGGCTATGTGCTCACGAACGGCCGCCTCCACCGCCTGGTTGTCGGGCAGGGCGGTGCGGGGCGGCAGGCCAAGCGTCTTGAGGGCACGCACCTTGGCGCGACCGTAATCCATGCCCTCATCGACCACCAGAGCCGCTGCCGCCGATGCGATCTCCATCTGCAGGTTGTCCATCGTCGGGATTGTCCCTGATTCATCCTCGCCGGCGTTGATAATGCCGGGATGCACATACACATTCTCGGCATTTGCGGCACTTTCATGGGGGGCGTGGCAGCCCTCGCACGAGAAGCGGGACACCGTGTCACCGGTTGTGACGCCGGTGTGTACCCGCCCATGAGCGACCAGCTACAGGCGCTGGGCATTGAACTCATCGAGGGCTACGCTACCGACCAGATGGCCCTGAACCCCGACGTTTATGTGGTGGGCAATGTGGTGTCGCGCGCCAGGCTGCCCGACGGCAACCCCAAGTTTCCGCTGATGGAAGCCCTGCTGGATGCCGGCGCACGCTACACCAGCGGCCCACAGTGGATGAGTGAACATATCCTGCAAGGGCGGCATGTGCTGGCGGTGGCAGGTACGCACGGCAAAACGACCACCACGTCGATGCTGGCGTGGATACTTGAATGGGCTGGCCTGCAGCCAGGGTTTCTGGTGGGCGGCGTGCCGCTGAATTTTGGTGTGTCGGCACGGCTGGGTCATGGGGCACCTTTCGTGATCGAGGCCGACGAGTACGACACCGCGTTTTTCGACAAGCGCAGCAAATTTGTGCATTACCGCCCGCGCACCGCCGTGCTCAACAATCTCGAATTCGACCACGCCGACATTTTTGAAGACCTGGGCGCTATCGAACGGCAATTCCACCACCTGGTGCGTACCGTGCCCGCCAGTGGCCGCGTGGTCTACAACGCCCTCGAGGAAAGCCTGGCGCGCGTGCTGCACCAGGGCTGCTGGAGCGAACAGCGCAGCTTTGGCGCGGCAGTGAGTGACTTCACCGCCGAAGGCGAGCCCAATGACTTTGCTGTGCTGCACGCGGGCACTTCCCGAGGGCGTGTTCAGTGGACACTCAGCGGCATTCACAACCAGCTCAATGCCCTGGCTGCCATCGCAGCGGCCGAACACCTGGGGGTGCCCGTGCCAAAGGCCTGCGAAGCGTTGGGCCGGTTCCTGAATGTGCGACGGCGCATGGAGGTACGTGGGCAGGTGGCCACGGCGGGCGGACCCATCACCGTGCTGGACGATTTTGCCCACCACCCGACCGCCATTCGCACCACGGTAGACGGGTTGCGCCGGCAGCTGGATCAGGCGGGTCAGCAGCAGTCGCGCATCCTGGCGGTGTTCGAGCCCCGCTCCAACACCATGAAACTGGGGACCATGAAGGCCCAGTTGCCCTGGAGCCTGGAACAGGCCGATCTGGCTTTCTGCCACAGTGGCGGGCTGGGTTGGGATGCCACCGAAGCCTTGGCCATCATGGGCGCTCGGGCGCAGGTGGCGGATTCGATCGGCCCGCTGGTGGAGCTGGTGGTGGATGCTGCTTTACCCGGCGACCAGGTGCTGTGCATGAGCAATGGCGGATTTGGCGGCATCCACCCGCTGCTGCTGGAAGCCCTGCAACACAAATGGGCTGGGGCGGCGGCGCTGTCAGTCAGTAGCTGACCGTCAGCGAGGGCACGTCGATGTGCACCACGGGCTTGGCCAGCATGGCACTGACGGCCTTGGCAAACACATTGGCCCAAGGGCGATAGGTCTCTTCTGCGAAACGGCTTTCTCCCACCGCCTGGGCAATGGCCACCACCTTGTCGGCCAGCAGCACCTTGCCCGTCAGGCGGAGCGGTTCGCAACCCAGGTCGTTGAATTGCTGGTCCAGCCACGTGCGCGCCATTTCGTGTGGCATGGGCTGCACCTCCTCCAGATCGAAGGTGTAACGCTTGGCGTCTCCCCAGCTGACGATGACTTGGCTGCGCATGGATCGGGGCTCCTGTGAAGGTGAATACTCGGATAAGCAGCCCCGATTGTGCCGTTGAGCCGGCCACCCATCAACCCACCGGAATCAGGCCTTGCGTGCCTGGGCACGACGGGTCTGGACCGCCTGAGCCAGATTCTGCAGCAGCTGGACGGAATGGTCCCAGTCGATACAGGCGTCGGTGATGCTCTGGCCATATTCGAGTGCGTTCACGTCATCCTTGCCGGGGTTGAACTTCTGCGCACCGGCCTTCAGGTGGCTTTCCACCATCACACCGAACACCTGGCGCGAACCGCCGGCGATCTGGGCGGCAATGTCGGCCGCCACGTCCATCTGCTTCTGGTGCTGTTTGCTGCTGTTGGCGTGGCTGCAGTCCACCATCAGGGTGGCGGGCAGTTTGGCCGCTTCCAGATCGGCACAGGCGTTCGCAACGCTTTCGGCATCGTAGTTGGGGGCCTTGCCACCACGAAGGATCACGTGGCAATCGGGGTTGCCCTTGGTCTGCACAATCGCCACCTGGCCGTTCTTGTGCACCGACAGGAAGTGGTGGCCGCGGCTGGCGGCCTGGATGGCGTCGGTGGCAATGCGGATGTTGCCGTCGGTCCCGTTCTTGAAGCCGATGGGGGCGCTCAGGCCCGAGGCCAGTTCGCGGTGGACCTGGCTTTCGGTGGTGCGCGCACCGATGGCGCCCCAGCTGATCAGGTCACCGATGTACTGTGGACTGATCACGTCGAGGAACTCGCTGCCGGCCGGCAGGCCCAGGCGGTTGATCTCGATCAGCAACTGGCGGGCGATCCGAAGGCCTTCGTCAATTCGGAAGCTGCCGTCGAGGTAGGGATCGTTGATCAGGCCCTTCCAGCCCACGGTGGTGCGCGGCTTCTCGAAGTACACGCGCATCACGATTTCCAGTGAATCCTTGTGCTGGTCGCGCAGTTCCTTCAGACGTCGAGCGTACTCCATGGCGGCGGCCGGGTCGTGAATGGAACAGGGCCCGATCACCACCAGCAGTCGGTCATCCTTGCCATGCAGGATGTGGTGTATGGTCTTTCGGGTGTCGCCGATGAGTTGCTCCACCGCAGTGCCGCGGATGGGGAAGAAGCGGATCAGGTGTTCGGGCGGAGGGAGCACGGTGATGTCCTCGATGCGTTGGTCGTCGGTCTGGCTGGTGCGGTCGGCGGGGTGCGCATACCAGACGTCGGTGGCAGCGGTGGCGGCTTTGCTCATCGTGAACTCCTGCAGGTGTGGGGGTGTGACTGAAAGGGGTAAAAAAAAACCGCCGGTGGGACCGACGGTTTCATTGAGGCTTGGCGTTTGTTCGGGCCAGATTCAGCTCTCTCTTCCGTCGGTGACGCTTGAGATCCAAAAATAACCAAAGTAAAAGCGACTTGCTTTCATGGATTTCAATGTACCACAAACCACTTGACCGCTTCTTGACAACCCCGGCCGCGGTGTCGGTTTTTTGCCACGGTGCATGCCCATCAGGCCGTGCCGCCCACGGTCAGGCCGTCGATGCGCAAGGTGGGCTGACCGACGCCCACCGGCACGCTCTGGCCTTCCTTGCCGCAGGTGCCGACACCGCTGTCCAGCGCCAGGTCGTTGCCGATCATGCGGATCTTTTTGAGGGATTCGGGGCCGCTGCCAATGATGGTGGCGCCCTTGACCGGGTACTGCAGCTTGCCATCTTCCACCCACCAGGCCTGGCTGGCGCTGAACACGAATTTTCCACTGGTGATGTCCACCTGCCCGCCACCGAAGTTGGTGGCATACAGGCCTTTCTTGATGCTGGCGACGATTTCCTTGGGGTCCTTGTCACCGCCCAGCATGTAGGTGTTGGTCATGCGTGGCATGGGCAGATGGGCGTAGCTTTCGCGGCGGCCATTGCCGGTGGGCTTGACACCCATCAGCCGGGCGTTCAGGCTGTCCTGGATGTAACCTTGCAGAATGCCGTCTTCGATCAGCACGTTCTTCTGGCTGGCACAGCCCTCGTCGTCCACGTTGAGGGAGCCACGCCGGTCGGACATGGTGCCATCGTCGAGCACGGTCACGCCCTTGGCGGCCACGCGTTTGCCGATCATGCCGGTGAAGGCGCTGCTGCCCTTGCGGTTGAAATCACCTTCCAGGCCGTGACCCACCGCCTCGTGCAGCAGCACGCCGGGCCAGCCGGGGCCAAGCACCACCGTCATTTCACCGGCCGGTGCGGGGCGGCTTTCCAGGTTGGTGAGCGCAGCCTGCACCGCTTCGTCCACGTAATGGCCGATCAGGGCTTCGTCAAAACGGTCCAGCCCGAAACGGCCACCCCCGCCCGACGAGCCGATTTCGCGTCGGCCGTTGTGTTCGGCAATCACCGTCACCGACAGGCGCACCAGCGGACGAACGTCGGCCGCCAGCGTGCCGTCGGCCCGCGCCACCAGCACCACGTCGTATTCACCCGCCAGCCCCGCCATCACCTGCACCACGCGCGGGTCTTTCGCCTTGGCCAGCCGCTCCACCTTCTCGAGCAGTAAGACCTTGGCCGTGCTGTCGAGCGTGGCAATCGGGTCGTGAGCCGTGTACAGCTCGCGCGATTTCGCCACCTTGCGGGCGCCCACTTTCACCTGGCGGTTCTGACCCTGGGCACCAATGGCGCGCACGCTGTGGGCGGCGTCCTGCAGGGCCGCCCAGGACAGGTCGTCGGAGTAGGCGAAGGCGGTTTTCTCGCCGCTCACGGCCCGCACGCCCACACCCTGGTCGATGCTGAAGCTGCCGGTCTTGACGATGCCCTCTTCCAGGCTCCAGCCTTCTGAGCGGGTGTACTGAAAGTAGAGGTCGGCGTCGTCCACGCCAGGGACGAGGATTTCGCCCAGCGCGCGGCGCAGATGGGTTTCGTCCAGGCCATAGGGCGCCAGCAGCAGGTCGTGGGCAGTGGCCAGTCGGGCCAGGGTGGGTTCGCGAGCAATCATGCCTGCATTGTAGGAAGTTGCCCTCAGGTCTGCACCAGCCGCTTCGATCGGGCAATCGACATGAGGATACCCAGACTGGCCCCGAGCGTGACCATGGCCGTCCCGCCATAGCTCAGGAACGGCAGTGGCACGCCCACCACCGGGAGAATGCCGCTGACCATGCCCATGTTCACAAAGGCATAGACGAAGTAGATGAGCGTGAGTGCGCCAGCCAGCAGACGGGAGAACAGCGTGGAGGCCTCAACCGCGATTTTCAGGCCACGCCAGATCAGGACAAAAAAGGCGGCAAGCAGCACCAGCACACCGATGAAGCCGAATTCTTCGGCAAAGGCGGCAAAGATGAAGTCGGTCGTGCGCTCGGGCACAAAATCCAGGTGGGTCTGGGTGCCCTGAAGAAACCCTTTACCCAGCAGACCACCCGAACCGATGGCGATCATTCCCTGAATGATGTGGAAGCCCTTGCCCAGCGGGTCTTTCATCGGGTCCAGCAAGGTACAGACGCGCTGGCGCTGGTATTCGTGCAGGATGTGCCAGTCCACCCCCGGCGCACACCACTGTGGCTCCATCACGATCAGCGTGATGATGCCCACCACGCCCAGCAAGACCGGTGGGATGATCAGTTTCCAGCTCAACCCGGCAAAGAAGATCACAAACAGACCGGAGGCGGCCACCAGCAGGCTGGTGCCCAGATCCGGCTGGCGCAGGATCAGAAAAGACGGCACAGCCAGAATCAGCCCGGCCACCAAGAAATCCAGTCCACGCAACTGACCTTCGCGCTTCTGGAACCACCACGCCAGCATCAGCGGCATGGCGATCTTCATGATTTCGCTGGGCTGAATGACGATACCCACATTCACCCATCGTTGCGAGCCCTTCTTGGTGAGCCCGAACAGGGCCACCGCCACCAGCAAAGCCACCCCCACCACGTACAGGGGAACGGCGAACGCCATGAGCCTCTGCGGAGGAATCTGCGCCATCAGGAACATCACACCCGCTGCAATCAGCATGTTGCGCGCATGCAACTGGAAACGACCCGGTAGTTCATGAGCCACCGAATACATGACCACCAGGCCCAGGCCACCCATCAGCAGGACGATGAGCAGAAGCGGTCCGTCAAAGCCCTGGACCACCGGTAAAACGCGGCGCCAGAGAGGTGGTTTTTCGATCACAACGGCCATGGACGTGCATTATCCTTGGCCAATGGCTGACACGACGCTTCCTCGAACCTCGCATGTGCTTTACCTGCACGGTTTTCGCTCGTCACCTCGATCCATGAAGGCCATGAAGATGACCGAGCGCATCCAGCAAGTTCATCCTGACGTGACCTGGTGGTGCCCTCAACTGCCACCGTCTCCGCAAGAGGCTTATGCCTGGATCGGCGAAGGGACGAAGACATGGCCACGCGATCGGATGGCGGTGGTGGGCTCTTCGTTAGGGGGGTTTTATGCGACCCGATTGGCCGTCGACACGGGGTGTCGGGCGGTGCTGCTCAACCCGGCGATTGAGCCGGCACGGGACTTGTCCCAATACCTCGGCGAACAGTCCTCCTGGCACAACCCCGAAGAGCACTTCTTCTTCCAGCCCGCCTATGTCGATGAACTGCGGGGCCTGGCCTGCGGGGCCCTGCCCCACCCCGAACGGGTATTCGCCGTGATCGCCAAAGGCGACGAGGTGCTGGACTGGCGAGAAATGGTCAGCCGCTACCCTGGCATCCACCTGAAGCTGCTGCAAGGCAGCGACCATGCCCTGAGCGATTTTGACGATCACATAGACGAAGTGATCGCTCACTTGCAACTGATCTGAATGCCGGTTGCCCCATCCAGCCGCTGGTACAGTCCGATCCATGGCCAAAGACAAAACCCTGTATGCCTGCAACGAATGCGGCGGCACCACCCCACGCTGGCTCGGCAAATGCCCGCATTGCAACGCCTGGAACAGTCTGGTGGAAACCGTGGCCGAAGCGCCTGCGGCCAGCAAGAACCGCCTGAGCGCGAGCGCCAAGGGCTTGGCGCCGACCGCCGAACTCACCGTGCTGAGCGAGATCGAGGCCGCCGACGTGGCGCGAACGCCCACCGGCCTGGGCGAGCTGGACCGGGTGCTGGGCGGGGGCGTGGTGGAAGGGGGTGTGGTGCTGATGGGTGGCGATCCGGGCATCGGCAAATCCACCCTGCTGCTTCAGGCGCTGGACGCGCTGCAGCGCGCCGGGCTGGACACGCTGTATGTAACGGGCGAGGAAAGCGGGGCACAGGTGGCGCTGCGCTCGCGCCGGCTGGGGCTGGCGCAAAGCCAGGTGAAGGTGATGGCCGAAATCCAGCTCGAAAAAATCCTGGCCACGCTGGATGCGAAGCAACCAGCCATTGCTGTCATCGACTCGATCCAGACGCTGTATTCCGACCAGTTGAGCTCTGCGCCTGGCTCAGTGGCACAGGTGCGGGAATGCGCCGCCCACCTGACGCGCGCCGCCAAGGCCAGCGGTGTGGCCGTTGTGCTGGTGGGCCATGTGACGAAGGAAGGCGCGCTCGCGGGCCCGCGCGTGCTGGAACATATGGTGGACACGGTGCTTTACTTCGAAGGCGACACCCACAGCAGTTACCGGCTGATCCGTGCCATCAAGAACCGCTTTGGCGCCGTGAACGAGATCGGCGTGTTCGCCATGACCGAAAAAGGGCTCAAGGGCGTGAGCAACCCGAGTGCGATTTTCCTGTCACAGCATTCGGCACCTGTGCCTGGCAGTTGCGTGCTGGTGGCGCTGGAGGGCACGAGGCCGATGCTGGTGGAGATTCAGGCGCTGGTGGACAGCGGCGGCCCCAGCCCACGCCGCCTGAGCGTGGGCCTGGACCGCGACCGCCTGGCCATGCTGCTGGCGGTGCTTCACCGCCATGCGGGTGTGGCCTGCATGGACCAGGACGTGTTTGTGAACGCGGTGGGGGGCGTGCGCATCGGCGAGCCTGCCGCTGACCTGGCGGTGATGCTGGCCATCACCAGCAGTCTGCGCGGCAAGGCGTTGCCCAAGGGGTTCATTGCCTTTGGCGAAGTGGGTCTGGCCGGCGAGGTACGCCCCGCACCGCGCGGGCAGGAGCGGCTCAAGGAAGCCGCCAAGCTGGGTTTCAGCATGGCCGTGGTGCCCAAGGCCAACCTGCCCAAAAAGGGCGACACGGCCATGGCCAAGGCGCTGGAGGGCATGACCATCCACGGCGTCGAGCGCATCGAGGACGCGCTGGACGCGGTGCGGGGGTTTTGAACAGGGCATTCTCGGGCGGCACTTCAGTGCCAGACAACCCGTAAAATACGGTCTTCTTCGATGGGTTCCCTCGCCCCCATCCTGTTTCAAAAAAAAGGACTCCTCCATGACCCCCCTCCATGGCGCCTCGGATTTGCGCGCCCGCTCCGTTCTGCCGGCCCTTGTGGCCATCCACATCATCCTCATCATCGCCAGTAACTATCTGGTGCAACTGCCATTCGAGCTGTTCGGTTTTCACACCACCTGGGGTGCCTTCACGTTTCCGCTGATCTTCGTGGCCACCGACCTCACGGTGCGCCTTCTGGGCCAGGCGTCGGCCCGACGCGTGATTGCGCGGGTGATGTTGCCAGCGCTGCTGGCTTCGTACGTCGTGTCGGTGCTGTTTCATGAAGGCGCTTTTGGCGGTTTTGCCGCCCTGGGTGAATTCAACGGTTTCGTCTTCCGCATCGCGCTGGCCAGTTTTGTGGCTTACGTGATGGGCCAGTGGCTGGACATTGCGGTGTTCGGGCGGCTTGAGCAGGTTCGCGCCTGGTGGGTTGCGCCGGCCGCTTCCACCGTGCTGGGCAGTCTGCTGGACACGGCCCTGTTCTTCTCGGTCGCGTTCTACCGCAGCAGTGACCCGTTTATGGCCGAACACTGGGTGGAAATGGCAACGGTGGACTATGTGACCAAACTGTTGATCAGCCTGCTGTGCTTCCTGCCCTTGTATGCGGTTCTGCTCAACGCCCTGGTGAAAACGCTGAAGGTCTCTTCCACGGCACCGGTCAGCGCCTGAGGACAGGCGGCCGGTACACTTGGTTCTTCACGGGTGACCTGACACAACGGGCCGCCCGGTTTCCTCTACCGCTCCGAAAGTCCCGTTTTGTTTGCACTGTTCGATGAAGCCGGCAAGTTCCTGACCGGTCGCGTGTTGTCCGAAGCCGAGAGCTCCCTGCAGGTCGAGCTGGAATCGGGCAAGCGCGTCAAGGTCAAGGCGGCCAACGTGCTGCTCAAGTTCGACAAGCCCGCACCCGCGACGCTGATGGCCGGCGCCCAGGCGCTGGCACCTCAGATCGACCTCAACCTCGCCTGGGAATTTGCACCCGAAGAGGAATTCGGCTTTGCCGACCTGGCCGCCGACTACTTCCAGGATCCCGCCACACTGGAGCAGCAGGTGGCCGCCCTGCTGAGCCTGACCGATGCGCCGCACTACTTCCGCCGGGCCGGCAAGGGCTGCTACAAAAAGGCACCGGCCGAGATCCTGCAGCAGGCACTGGCCGCGATCGAGAAAAAGAAGCAGGTTCAGGCCCAGATCGATATCTGGACCGCCGAACTGGCTGCCGGTACCTGCCCGGAACCGATCCGCCAGCAGCTCTACAAAATCCTGTTCAAGCCCGACAAGAACGCGCCCGAGTACAAAGCCGTGGTGCATGCCGCGCGCGAAACGCACCTGGCGCCGCTGGCGCTGCTGCAAAAAGCGGGCGCCATCTCCAACGCCTACCAGTTCCACTGGCAGCGCTTCGTGTTCGAGCACTTCCCGAAGGGCACCGGATTTCCGGCCCTCCAGGCCCCGCCCGTGGCCGACAGCCTGCCACTGGCCAGCGTGGCGGCGTTTTCGGTGGACGACTCCAGCACCACGGAAATCGACGATGCACTCAGTGTGCAGGGCCTGGGCACTGGCGTCGTGACGCTGGGCATCCACATCGCCGCGCCGGCCCTGGCCATCCAGCCGGGCAGCCCCATCGACGAGGTGGCGCGCCAGCGCCTGTCCACCGTGTACATGCCTGGCCACAAGGTGACCATGCTGCCCGACGACGTGGTGCAGACCTACACCCTGGAAGCCGGCGGCCCGCGCCCGGCGTTGTCGCTGTACCTCGCCTTCAACGAGGCCGACCTGACCTTGCTGCGCCAGGAAAGCCGGCTGGAGCAGGTGCCCATCGCGCACAACCTTCGGCACGACCAACTCGACCAGGCCATCACCGCCGACTGGCTGCAGATCCCTGATGCTGAGCCCGGCGCGCCACTGGCCGACGAATTCGTCGCACTGCGGCCGGAACTCTCCTTCCTGTACCGGCTGGCGCTGGCGTGCAAGACCCGGCGCGAGGTGGTGCGCGGCAAGCCCGAAACCTTCACCCGGCCCGACTACACCTTCAAACTGGAAGGCGTCCAGGGCGACGAGCCGCATGGCGACGAAACGGTGGTCATCGGCACCCGTTCACGCGGCGCCCCGCTGGACCTGATGGTGGCCGAAGCCATGATCCTGGCCAACAGCACATGGGGCCAGTTGCTGGCCGATAGCGGCGTGCCCGGCATCTACCGCAGCCAGGTGAGTCTGGCGCCAGGCATGAAAGTGCGCATGGGTGCCAAAGCGTTGCCCCATGCCGGCATCGGCGTCAAGTGCTATGCCTGGAGCACCTCGCCCCTGCGCCGCTACACCGACCTGGTCAACCAGTGGCAGATCATTGCCTGTGTGCGTCATGGTGCGACCGCGGCCCTGGCAGCCCCGTTCAAGCCCAAGGACACCGCCCTGTTTGCCGTGATCAGTGCATTCGATGCCGCCTACACGGCCTACAACCAGTTCCAGAACGGCATGGAACGCTACTGGACGCTGCACTACCTGCAGCAGCACGGCATCACCGAGCTGACGGCCACCGTGATCAAGGACAATCTGGTGCGTGCCGACACCCTTCCACTGGTGTTCAATGTGCTCGGCGCCGATGGGTTGCAGCGGGGCGCTCATGTGCGGGTGCGGCTGGGCCAGATCGACGACATTTCGCTGGAAGTGAACGGAACCGTGCTGGAGCGGCTGGACGCCACCGCCGAAACACCCGAAGAAGACAACGAAGACGATATCGATCTCACCACCACCCTCAGCATTGCCGTGGATGTGGACCCTTTGCCTGAAGCAGGGGCCCCCATTGCCCAGACCTCCCCAGCCTGAACCCAGGTGCTGGCGTCCGCAGGCGCCACCCGGGGACCAGGAGGATAATCCGGTGTTGTGAAACGGATCCGCCAACTCAGCACCTTGCAGATTGCACTGACGCTTTCGGTGCTGGCGCACGCTGCATTGCTGACGGTGCGTTTTGTCGATCCGGAGCGTCTGGAACAGGTCATTCAGGACACCCCTCTTGAAGTGATTCTGGTCAATGCACGCAGCCATGAAAAGCCCGACAAGGCCCAGGCCATCGCGCAGGCCAGCCTCGCTGGAGGCGGCCATGTGGCGCAAGGTCGGGCAACCTCGCCACTGCCTCCATCCCCGCAGTCCAGTGTGGGCGAGGTGCTGGAGGAAGAGGAGCGCCGCATCGAAGCCATGAAGGAGCAGCAGAAACGGTTGCTGGCCCAGCTGAGAAAACAGCTGGCCACCATGCCGGTACCTGATCCGCGTGATGCCACCGATGCCCAGCAGATCGAGCGCGAACAACGGCGACAGGCACTCGTGCGCACCCTGGCCGAGATTGAAAAACGGATCAACGAAGAAAACGCTCGGCCCCGCAAGCGTTACATCAGCCCTTCCACCCGGGAAGAGGTGTATGCGGTCTACTACGATGCGTTGCGACGCAGCATCGAAGAACGGGGAACGACGAACTTTCCGCAAGTCGGGGGCCGGAAACTCTACGGCGAACTGACCATGGTGATCACCGTGAACCACGATGGCCGAGTTCTCGAGACCGAAGTCGTCCAAAGTTCTGGCCAGACGGCACTGGATTCGCGGGCACAGGCCATCGTCAGAAGTCTCACGTTTGGCCGCTTCAATTCGGATATGCGTCGCCGCGCCGACCAGATCGTGGTGGTGTCGCGTTTCCGCTTCACGCGCGAAGACGGCCTGCAGACCCGGATGAGCGCGCCGTGATGAAACCGATCGCGCGATTCATCGGTCGATGGCTGCTGTGGGTGGTGCTGGCTGGCCTGGGACTGCAGTTCGTCTTTGCAGGACGCATCGTGATGATGACCGTTCTGGACCCCTCCAGTACCACCTTCCAGCGTTCGGAAGCCTGGCGACTGCTCGGAAGTGACTCCCCGAGCAGGTGGTCGCAGAACTGGGTCCCATACGATTCGATTTCACCCCATCTCAAAAGGGCCGTCATTGCTTCTGAGGATGCCCAGTTCGCCAACCATGGCGGCGTGGACTGGCAAGCGCTGCAAAACGCCTGGGAAAAGAACGCACGGCGTCAGGCGCGTGCCTCCGCCCGTGGCGCCAATGCGAAACTGATCGGCGGCTCCACCATCACCCAGCAACTGGCCAAGAACCTGCTGCTGTCGGGAGAAAGGCACCTCTTGCGCAAGGGTCAGGAACTGATACTGGCACTGATGCTGGAGACCATGCTGAGCAAGGAAAGGCTGCTCGAAATCTACCTCAACCATGTGGAATGGGGCGAAGGCATCTTCGGCGCTGAAGCGGCCGCGCAACACTACTTCCGAAAGCCCGCTAGTCGGCTCAATGCCCATGAAGCCGCTCGTCTGGCCGTGATGTTGCCCGCTCCCAAACGCTTTCAGCGTCAGCCGTATTCGAATTACCTGAACCACCGCACCCACACCATCGTCGCCCGCATGGGCGCTGTGCAGTTGCCATGAAAAGGACCCCCGATTGAGCACGCGCATACTGGGTATTGACCCTGGCTTGCAGGCCACAGGCTTTGGGGTGGTGGACGCTGAAGGCAGCCGGCTGAGCTATGTGGCCAGTGGAACCATCCGCACGCGACCCGATGAAGGCGTGTTGCTGCCCGACCGCCTCAAGGTGATCTTTGATGGCATCACCGAAGTGGTTCAACGCTACCAGCCCACGGTGGCTGCCTGCGAGATCGTTTTCGTGAATGTGAATCCCCAGGCCACCCTGATGCTGGGTCAGGCCAGGGGTTGCTGCCTGACCGCCCTGGTGGCCAACGGCTTGTCGGTCAGCGAATACACCGCGTTGCAATTGAAGAAAGCCGTGGTGGGTTATGGCAAGGCGGCGAAACCTCAGGTGCAGGAGATGGTGAAGCGCCTGCTCGATCTGCCCGGACTGCCAGGCAAGGACGCCGCCGACGCGCTCGGGCTTTGCATCACCCATGCCCAGGTGGCACGGACCGCAGCGGCCATCAACCAGGTGAGCAAGCTGCAGGCCCGCATGCATGCCGCCTACAAGGGGGGGCGCAGTTACTGAGTGGCTAGGCGATGCGCCCGATAATGAGCACACCAAAGAAAAAGAACGCCGCAATCAGCGTCCATTTCAGGATGATGATGCCCCATCGACGAAACTGCGCCTTGCCGGTCGCGATGTAAAAGCCAAAGCAGATCGCCGCTCCACCCAGCAGCAAAAACATCAGGAAGCGGAACAGGAACATGGGTCAGCGGTTTGCGGGCTTCACCACGCGAGAGCCAGTTGGGCAAAGCCCTTGGGCGCACGGCTGTCCTGATCGAATGTGACGACGTCGTGGCTGTCGGGCTGGGCCAGCAAGGCTCGCAGCAACTGGTTGTTCATGGCATGCCCGCTGCGGTAGGCGCTGTAGGCCGCCAGCAAGGGTTTGCCCACGATGTACAGATCGCCCATGGCATCGAGAATCTTGTGCTTGGCAAACTCATCGGCATATCGAAGCCCATCGGCATTCAGGACTTTCACGTCGTCCATGACGATGGCATTGTCCAGCCCGCCTCCCAGCGCCAGACCGTGGGAACGCATCATTTCCACGTCACGCGTGAATCCGAAGGTGCGCGCACGGGCAATCTCCCGGGCGTACTGCCCCTGCCCCAGATCGAATTCCACACGCTGGCCGGTGGCGTTGACAGCGGGATGATCAAACTCGATCTCGAAACTCAGTTTGTAACCATGGTAGGGCTCCAGCCGGGCCCATTTGAGATGCCGGCCTTCGCCCTCACGCACTTCCACTGGCTTGAGGACACGGATGAACCGCTTGGGCGCCTTCTGCATCTCGATACCGGCACTTTGCAGCAGATAGACGAAAGAAGCAGCAGAACCATCGAGGATGGGCACCTCTTCGGCGGTGATGTCGACCATCAGGTTGTCGATGCCCAGCCCGGCACAGGCACTCATCAGGTGCTCGATGGTGTGCACTTTGGCCCCGCTCTGCGAGATGGTGGAGGCCAGTCGAGTGTCTGACACGGCGGTGGCATTCACGGGAATGTCCACCGGTTCAGGCAGATCCACCCGACGAAACACGATGCCGGTATCGGGCGCAGCCGGGCGCAACGTCAGCTCCACCCGCTGACCGCTGTGCAGGCCCACGCCCACGGCTTTGGTCAGGGTTTTAAGCGTACGTTGCGCAATCATGAAACGGATTTTAGTTTTTCACCGCCGACTCTGCCTGACAGAAGGCCTATCTCCCTGATCAAGAAATTGGGCTCAATCGGCCTGCTTGCGCAGAAATGCCGGAATCTCGAAATCGTCCATGCCGCCGGAGGACAGGGCATCGACCTTCGCCGCCGCCGAGGTGCGGTCACGGGTGCGCCACACACTGGGCACAGCCGGGTTGCCGACCGTGGACGCCGAACCCACACCCACGGCCTGTGCCAGGCCGGACACGCCGACCGCCTGATTCAGCGTGGGGATCAAAGGCAGGTTATCGGTACCGGTGCGCAGGGCATGGGCAGGCGATTGCACCACGGTCAGCGGCTGGCGAGTGCCCTGGCGGTTCAGACCGGTGGCCACGACCGTCACCCGGATGGCATCACCCAGCGATTCGTCATAGGCGGTGCCGTAGATCACATGCGCGTCCGGCGCAGCAAAGGCACGGATGGTGTTCATGGCCAGTTTGGATTCGTTCAGCTTGAGTGAGCCCTTGGCGGCGCTGATCAGCACCAGCACTCCCTTGGCCCCTTTCATGTCCACACCTTCCAGCAACGGGCAGGCCACGGCCTGCTCGGCGGCGATCCGGGCGCGATCCGGTCCGCTGGCCACGGCGGTGCCCATCATGGCCTTGCCGGGTTCACCCATCACGGTGCGAACGTCTTCAAAGTCCACGTTCACCAGCGCCTCGACGTTGATGATCTCGGCAATGCCACCGACGGCGTTCTTCAGCACGTCGTTGGCTTCGGCAAACGCCTCGTCCTGGGTGATGTCGTCGCCCAGCACTTCCAGCAGCTTGTCGTTCAGCACCACGATCAGCGAGTCGACGTTCTGCTCCAGTTCGGCCAGACCGGTATCGGCGTTGGTCATGCGACGGCCGCCTTCCCAGTCGAAAGGTTTGGTGACCACGCCCACGGTCAGAATGCCCATCTCCTTGGCCACTTTCGCGATGACAGGGGCTGCGCCGGTACCGGTACCCCCGCCCATGCCCGCGGTGATGAACAACATGTGTGCGCCGTGGATGGCTTCACGGATGTCGGCCTCGGCCGTTTCGGCGGCGGCGCGACCTTTCTCCGGCTTGCTGCCCGCGCCCAGACCCGTCTGCCCGAGCTGGATCACACGGTGGGCGGCTGTCTTGCCGAGCGCCTGTGCGTCCGTGTTGGCGCAGATGAATTCCACGCCCTGCACATGGCTCTGGATCATGTGTTCGACGGCATTGCTGCCACCACCGCCCACGCCGATCACCTTGATCTGGGTACCGCGGTTGAACTCTTCGACCTCGATCATTTCGATGCTCATCTGATTACTCCTTGAATGCCTTGAACTTGAGAAAACCTGAAAACGTGCGGACAACCAAACCGGGGGGTCAGCCAGGCGGTGCATGGGCACCACGACTTCGTCGGACATGGACCCGAGGCGGGCGGAACCGGAAGATTCGGGTGTGGCGGCCAGACCGCTGCAGGGTGCGTTGAAGATTCATCAGAAATTCCCCACAAACCAGTCCTTGATCCGACCCAGTGCGGAGCCCACCGAGCCCGCTTTCTGTGCCACCTTATGCCCTCTGAGACGCGCCAGCCGGGCTTCTTCGAGCAGGCCCATGACCGTGGCGGCCCGAGGCTGCGCCACCATGTCGCTCAGGACGCCGGTGTACTTGGGCATCCCGCGGCGCACGGGTTTGAGGAAGATGTCCTCACCCAGTTCGATCATCCCCGGCATCACGGCGCTGCCACCGGTGAGCACGATGCCGGAGGACAGCATTTCCTCGTGTCCGGATTCGCGGATCACCTGCTGAACCAGGGCAAAAATCTCTTCGACGCGCGGCTCGATCACGCCGGCCAGCGCCTGACGGCTCAGCATCCGCGGCCCCCGGTCACCCAGACCAGGCACCTCGACCTGCTGGTCCGGGTCGGCCAGCAACTGCTTGGCGCATCCGCTTTCGACCTTGATGTCCTCCGCGTCCTTGGTGGGTGTGCGCAGGGCCATCGCAATGTCATTGGTGATCAGGTCACCCGCGATCGGAATGGCAGCGGTGTGGCGGATGGCGCCACCGGCAAAGATCGCCACATCGGTGGTGCCGGCGCCGATGTCCACCAGCGCCACGCCAAGCTCCTTCTCGTCGTCAGTGAGAATGGCCTGGCTGGCCGCCAGCGGATTGAGCATCAGCTGGTCGACCTCCAGGCCGCAGCGGCGCACGCACTTGATGATGTTCTCGGCCGCGCTCTGGGCGCCGGTGACGATGTGCACCTTCGCCTCCAGCCGGATGCCGCTCATGCCGATCGGCTCTTTCACTTCCTGCCCATCGATGATGAATTCCTGCGGCTCCACCAGCAACAGGCGTTGGTCGGTCGAAATGTTGATGGCCTTGGCGGTTTCGATCACGCGGGCCACATCGGCCGGCATGACTTCCTTGTCCTTGATGGCCACCATGCCGCTGGAGTTGATGCCGCGGATGTGACTACCGGTGATCCCGGTATAGACGCGGGCAATCCGGCAATCGGCCATCAGCTCGGCCTCCTTCAGCGCCTGCTGGATGCTCTGCACGGTCGCATCGATGTTCACCACCACCCCACGCTTGAGGCCATTGCTCGGCGCCACCCCGAGCCCGGCGAGCTTGAGCGTCCCACCCTGCTGGATCTCGGCCACGACCGCCATGATCTTGGCGGTACCGATGTCGAGTCCAACGACGATGTCTTTGTATTCCTTGGGCATGATGGCTCGATTTATCTGGCGTTAGGGGTCGGAAGGGAGGGAGCCGCTGGAACCGTTGGTGGAACCGGCGGGGGCTCAAGCAGGGTGCTGACGCCTCGTATGCGAAGCGCGTATCCGTTGGGATATCGGAGATCAGCCGATTCGATGTCCCGCTGGCCATAACGGAGCGTCAGGGTGGGCACGGTCAGGGCGAACTGTTCGACCCGTTGCACCAGGATGGCGGCATCACCACGGCCCAGTTCGATCTGGGCACCACTGGCCAGGCGCACACGCCAGCTGCCTCTGACATCCAGTTCCAGCCGCCTGACCTCCTCCCCCATGCGAGCAAAAACCGGTTTCAACCGCTCGTACAGTTCGTATACCTGACCTGAACGGTCATCTGGACCGGTCAACTGGCTCCAGCTCTCGGCCAGCGGATCTTCCGGATGCGCTTCAAACACTTCGCCATGCCGATTCAACAGGCGATCACCACCGGGCTCCCCCCACCAGGCCACCGCCTCATGTTCTTCGAGTTGCACGCGCAGACGGTTCGGAAACTCCCTCTGCACCACCGCGTGACGGACCCAGGGAACACCTTCCAGCAGTCGCTGGACCTCCAGGAGATTCACCGTGAGAAATGTGCCTTCGAGACGCGTGGCCAGATGGGCCCGTATCGTGACAGCGTCCTGATGCGCCACATCACCGACCACCGTCACTCCGCCCAGTGCCCAGACGGGCTGACGAGCCACCCAGGCACCCATGGCCATCAAACCGATGATCGCGATGAGCGCAAACAGGACGTTGGCTGCCCAGGCCATCAGCCGGATATCCAGCGGGAGCGGGACTGACGCGGTCATGTCAGCGTGTCCCTTCCTGCGGGAGCGGGTTGTCCAGTGCGGCGCTGGCCAGCACCTGCAGGCACAGTGCCTCGTAATCGATGCCCACGGCACGGGCCGACATCGGGACCAGCGAATGCCCCGTCATCCCGGGCGACGTGTTGATTTCGAGCAGGTAGGGGCGGCGTGTCCGGGCATCGATCATCACGTCGGCCCGCGCCCAGCCGCGACATCCCAGGGTCTGATAGGCCTTCAGGACCATCGCCTGAATGGCAGCCTCTTCGCCAGCGGGCAGATCGCACGGCACGATGTACTGCGTGTCGTCGGTGAAGTACTTGTGTTCGTAATCGTAGTTGCCACCCGGAGCCACGATCCGGATCACCGGAAGGGCACGGGCGGCTGCGCCCGCGCCCAGGACCGGACAGGTCACCTCGTCACCGCTGATGAACTGTTCGCACAGCACCTCGGGATCGTGACGAGCGGCCAGCGCATAGGCATCGGCACATTGAGCGATATCGGTGACCTTGGTCAGACCGATGGTGGAGCCTTCGCGGGCCGGTTTGACGATCATCGGTGCCCCCAGCGCAGCCAAGGCCGCTTCGGTGTCGGCGGCACCGGCCACCTGCCGCCAGTCCGGGGTCGGCAGGCCTTCGGCGCGCCAGATCCGCTTGGTCATGACCTTGTCCATGGAGACGCTCGAAGCCAGCACGCCAGGACCGGTGTAAGGAATGCCCATCAGTTCGAGGGCACCCTGAACCGTGCCGTCCTCGCCGAATCGGCCATGAAGCGTGATGAAGGCACGTTCGAAGCCTTCCCGCTTGAGCTCCCCGAGATCCCTGGTCAAGGGATCAAATGCGTGGGCGTCCACCCCCTGACGACGCAAGGCCTCCAGCACGCCGGTTCCCGACATGAGAGACACCTCGCGCTCTGCCGAAAAGCCCCCCATCAGCACCGCCACTTTCCCATGATTCATGCGCTCATCTCCCTTTCGGATTCAGACTGGACCAGCGACAGCACCTGGGCGGCCACCGATCCGATGCTGCCGGCGCCCATGCAGAGCACCACATCGCCATCCCGGCAGTTGTCAAGGATCGCCTGGGGCATCGCGGCAATTTCGTCGACGAAGACCGGCTCCACCTTGCCACCCACACGAAGGGCACGGGTCAGCGCCCGACCATCGGCGGCCACAATCGGCGCCTCGCCGGCGGCATAGACTTCAGACAGCAGGACCGCATCGGCCTGGGCGATCACCTTCACGAAATCCTCGAAGCAGTCACGCGTCCGTGTGTAACGGTGCGGCTGAAACGCCAGCACGAGTCGCCGTCCCGGGAAGGCACCACGGGCAGCCGCCAGGGTAGCGGCCATTTCCACCGGATGGTGACCATAGTCGTCCACCAGCGTGACGGTGCCGCCGCCCGGAAGAACCGCTTCGCCGTAACGCTGGAAACGCCGTCCAACCCCTTTGAACTGCTCCAGCGCCTGCAGAACCGCCGTGTCCGGGATGTTCAACTCCACGGCCACCGAAATCGCGGCGAGTGCATTGAGCACGTTGTGGTGGCCGGGGAGGTTGAGCACCACCTCGAGATCCGGGAGATGCACCCCATTGCGGCGCTGGACCCGGAAATGCATCTGCGGCCCGACCGCGCGGATGTCCAACGCCCGCACCTGGGCATCCTCGCTCACGCCATAAGGGGTGATGGGTCGCTGGATGTCGCCGAGCAGGCCGCGAATGTTCGGGTCGTCCACGCAGACGATGGCGGCCCCGTAAAACGGCATGTGATGAAGGAAGTCGACAAACGCCTGCTTGAGCCGACCGAAGTCGTGACCGTAGGTGTCCATGTGATCGGCGTCGATGTTCGTGACCACCGCCATCACGGGCAGCAGGTTCAGGAACGAGGCGTCGGATTCATCGGCCTCGACCACAATGTACTCTCCTGAGCCCAGACGCGCATTTGCACCGGCGCTGTTGAGTTTTCCACCGATCACGAACGTGGGATCCAGGCTGGCAGCGGCCAGGACGCTGGCCACGAGACTGGTGGTGGTGGTCTTGCCATGGGTACCGGCAATGGCAATGCCCTTTTTCATGCGCATCAGCTCGGCCAGCATGATGGCGCGTGGCACGACCGGCAGCAGACGGGCATGCGCGGCCACCACTTCCGGGTTGTCTGGCTGGACCGCCGTCGATGTCACGATGCAGTCGGCCCCCGCAATGTGTGCCGCGTCGTGGCCGATGTGCACCCGGGCGCCCAGTTGCTGGAGCCGCCGGGTGTTGGCACTGTCGCCCAGGTCGCTGCCAGAGATGGCGTACCCCTGGTTGAGCAGGACTTCGGCAATGCCGCTCATGCCTGCGCCACCAATGCCGACGAAATGAATGTGACGAATCGCGTGTTTCATGCACGGCCTCCGGATGAGGCGTCAGGTAAATGGGCCAGGGTGCGGCAGGCCTGCACCATGGCATGGACGGCCTCGGTTCTGGCCTGGGCATGGGCATGTTCGGCACGTGCCTGCAAAGCCGAACGGTCCAGTCCCTGTAGCAGGGCGGCCAGGCCCGACGCCGTGAGTTCACGCTGAGGGACCAACCAGGCAGCGCCCGCATCAACCAGGAAACGGGCGTTGTGGGTCTGGTGATCGTCGACCGCGTGGGGAAAGGGCACGAGGATGGCGGCCGCACCAACCGCTGCGAGTTCCGTGACGGTGCTGGCCCCGGCACGGGCAATCACGAGGTCGGCGTTCGCAAAGGCGGTGGCGGTGTCTTGGATGAACGGCGTGAGCGTGGCGTCAACGCCTGCCTGCCGGTAGGATTCCCTGAGGGCATCGATCTGCTTTTCACCACTCTGATGGATGACCACGGGCCGATGTTCGGCCGGGATCAGGGCCAGGGCCTGCGGAACCGTGTCGTTCAATGCCTTCGCACCCAGGCTGCCCCCCACCACCAGCACCTTCAGAGGACCGGTGCGACCAGCGAAACGTCGGGCTGGCGTGGGTTGCTGGAGGAACTCGGCTCGCAACGGATTGCCGATCCATTCGCCCTTCGCCAGCGCCCCAGGATAGGCCGTGAAGACCCGATCGGCGATGCCTGCCAGTACCCGGTTGGCCATCCCGGCGATCGAATTCTGTTCATGCAGCACCAGTGGACGGCCCGCCAGCACACCCATCATGCCGCCAGGAAAGGTGATGTATCCGCCCAGGCCGAGCACCACATCGGGTTTGACACGCCGCACCACCGCCATGCTCTGCCAGAAGGCGCGCAAGAGTCTCACCGGCAGCAGCGCCAGCGTCAACGCGCCTTTGCCGCGCACGCCACCGAAATCCACGGGTTCGAACGCAAATCCACGGGGTGGCACGAGTCGCGCTTCCATGCTGTCTGGCGCGCCCAGCCAATGCACCCGCCAGCCATCGGCACGCAAGGCCTCTGCCACCGCCAGGCCGGGGAAAATGTGCCCCCCCGTTCCACCGGCCATCACGAGCGCACAAGGCGTCTGGCTCATACCCGGCCTCCGTGCATCAGTTTCCTGTTCTCGTGATCAATGCGCAGCACCACCGCCAACGCCACCAGGTTCATCAGGATGGCCGAACCACCGTAACTCATGAATGGCAGCGTCAGGCCCTTGGTGGGCAGTGCGCCCAGATTCACGCCGATGTTGATAAAAGCCTGGAAGCCCACCCACAACGCGATGCCCTGGGCAACCAGCCCGGCAAAGACCTGGTCCAGTGCGATGGCTTGCCGGCCGATCTGCATCATGCGTCGGATCATCCACATGAACAGCGCAATCAGCACCAGCACACCCACCAGCCCCAACTCCTCGCCAATGACCGCCAGCAGGAAGTCGGTATGGGCTTCCGGCAGCCAGTGCAGTTTTTCGACACTCCCACCCAGCCCCACGCCAAACCACTCACCACGCCCGAACGCAATCAGCGAGTGAGACAACTGATACCCTTTGCCGAGCGCGTGATCGGCGCTGAACGGGTCCAGATAGGCAAAGACCCTTTCGCGCCGCCAGGGTGAACTCATGATCAGCAACACAAAGATGCTCGCCAGCACGGATGCGATGAGGAAAAACATCCGCGCATTGACACCCCCGAGGAACAGAATTCCCATCGCGATGACGGCAATGACAATGAAGGCACCCATGTCGGGCTGCAGCAGCAGCAAGATACCCGAGAGACCCAGCGCGACCCCCATCGGCGTCACGGCACGGAAAAATCGCTCTTTCAATGCCATCCGCCTGACCATGTAACCGGCGGCATACATCACCACCGCCAGCTTGGCCAGTTCGGACGGCTGAAAGTTCATCACCCCCAGCGGAATCCAGCGTCGCGCCCCATTGACACCCTTGCCAATGAAAGGAATCAGAACGATCACCAACAGCAGCAAAGCCCCGAAAAACAGCCAGGGAGACCATTTTTCCCAACGGCTCATCGGGATCTGGAAGGCCAGCAGACCAGCCACGGCACCAATGCCGATGGCTATGGCGTGGCGAATCACAAAGTGTTCGTGGCTGTAGTTGCGAAAGCGCGGGTTGTCGGGCAGGGCCACCGAGGCGGAATAGACCATGATCAGGCCCCAGCACAGCAGGGCCATGACCACCCAGAGCAGGGTCTGATCGAAGCCCATCTCACGGACGACCGCCGTGCGGCCCCTGGCGTAATCGCGACTCGTGAGCCTCACCGGCAGATCGGCTCCCTGAGAGCCAGGACTCATCCAGCCGGCCAGCAGACTGGGTAGCCATTTGATGCGTGGGCTGTTCATGCCGGGGTGCCCTCCTCCTGCTGCAACTCCCGTACGGTCTCCACGAAGACAGCGGCCCGATGAGCGTAATCCTTGAACATGTCCAGGCTGGCACAGGCGGGGGACAGCAGCACCGCTTCACCCGGCAGGGCCTGCATCGCACACCAGCGCACCGCTTCGGGCAGACTGCCTGCACGGAACTGGGTGACCCCGGTCGGCTCCAGTACACGGGCCAGGGTGTCCGCATCCCGGCCGATCAGGGCCACGGCATGCACATGCTGGGCCACGGCAGGGACCAGCGGCTGAAAGTCCTGTCCTTTGCCGTCACCGCCGAGAATCAGGACCAGCCGACGCTCGACGCCCAGACCCGTGATGGCAGCCAGAGTGGCACCCACATTCGTGCCCTTGCTGTCGTCGATGTATTCCACCTCGCGGACCATTCCGACGGGCTCCACCCGGTGTGGCTCGCCACGGTAGTCTCGCAACGCATGAAGCATGGGGGCCAGTGGCGCACCGGCTGCGGTGGCCAGCGCCAGTGCGGCCAGGGCATTGGCAGCGTTGTGTCTTCCCTTGATGCGGAGCGCTTCGGCGGGCATCAGACGCTGCAGAACCAGCTCACTGTCGACTTCATCAACTCGACTCTTTTGACGGCCGTCTTCCATCGGCAGGGCCCTGACCAACCAGGCCATGCCATTCACGGTGTCCAGGCCCCAGTCTCCTGGCCGCTGAGGGGTTTCGATACCGAAACTGGTGTAAGTCCGCTGCCGCTCCACCCGGGTTCGGTTGCCTTCCCGCACCGTCACCGGGGCTGGCTTCCAGCCGATCACCACGGGATCGTCCCGGTTCAGAATCATCCAGCCGTTCTGACCGAAAACACGCCGTTTGGCTTCAGCATAGGCTTCCATGGTCCCGTGCCAGTCCAGATGGTCCTGGCTGAGGTTGAGCACCGTCGCTGCCGTCGGCTCGAACTGCTTCACACCATCCAGCTGAAAGCTGGACAGTTCCAGCACCCAGGCCTGCGGCCATTGCCCTGTGTCCATGGCCTCGCGGAGTTCGTCCAGCAAGCTGGGACCGATGTTGCCGGCCATCTTGACGGTCCAACCGGCCTCGCGCAGCAAATGGGTGGTCAGTGCGGTGGTGGTCGTCTTGCCATTGGTGCCCGTGATGGCCAGGATGGCCGGCCGGTAGGGCGCTGTCCCAGCCACTTCGTCCGTTGACACCGGCTGGGCCAGCGTGTTCAGCGCCTGGGCAAAGAGGTCCAGTTCTCCCACCAGCGGAATACCAGCGGCCTCAGCGGCTCTGGCCAAAGAGGCCATCTGGGCGGGTGCAATCCCCGGGCTACGGCACACCAGGGCCCAGGACGCGCGCGCCAGCAGGGCCTCATCGAATGCCGACTGGAGCCGGATCGCTTGTGGCAGTGCTTGCGCCAGCGTCAACGCATTCGGCGGGGCCGACCGCGTATCGGCCACGGTCACACGTGCGCCGGCCAGCGCACACCAGCGTGCCATGGCCAGCCCGGAGGCACCCAGCCCCAGCACGAGTACATCGCGACCGTTGAGTGGTGGCAGGGGATGTTTCATCTCAGCTTGAGCGTGGACAGGCCGATGAGACACAACAGCATGGTGATGATCCAGAACCGGACCACCACCTGGGTTTCGCGCCAGCCTGACTTTTCGAAGTGATGGTGCAGTGGCGCCATCTTGAAGAGACGGCGTCCTTCGCCGTACCGGCGCTTGGTGTACTTGAACCAGGTGACCTGCAGCATCACCGACATGGCCGAGGCCACGAAAATACCCCCCATGATGGCCAGCACGATTTCCTGGCGCACGATCACGGCAATCGTTCCCAGGGCTCCTCCCAGTGCCAGCGCACCCACGTCTCCCATGAACACCTGTGCCGGATAGGCGTTGAACCAGAGAAAAGCGAGCCCGGCCCCCGCCATGGCGGCACAGAAGATCAGCACTTCGCCGGTGCCAGGAATGTGTGGCAGCAGGAGGTAGCGGGCAAACACGGCATTGCCGGTGACATACGCAAAAATGCCGAGTGCCGAGCCCACCATGACCACCGGCATGATGGCCAGCCCGTCCAGGCCATCGGTCAAGTTCACGGCGTTGCTCGACCCGACAATCACCAGATAGGTCAACAGCACAAAACCGAACACCCCGAGCGGATAGCTGATTTCCTTGAAGAATGGCACCATCAGACCGGCCTGATCGGGCAGATCCACCCTGAAGCCGGATTGCACCCATTCCAGAAAAAGCCGGAAAACCCGTTCGTTCGATCCTTCGGAAATGGCAAACACCAGGTAGAACGCCGCGAGCAAACCGATGATGGATTGCCAGACATACTTCTCGCGGGATCGCATGCCTTCCGGGTCCTTGTTGACCACCTTGCGCCAGTCATCGACCCAGCCGATGGCGCCAAATCCCAGGGTGACCACCAGAACAATCCAGACGAAACGGTTGCTCCAGTCAAACCACAGCAGGGTCGACAAGGTGATCGCAAACAACACCAGCACACCGCCCATGGTGGGCGTCCCGCTTTTGCTGAGATGGCTCTGCATGGCGTACCCGCGTATGGGTTGCCCGACTTTCAGCTCGGTCAGACGACGGATGAAATACGGCCCGACCGCCACCCCGACCAGCAACGCCGTCATGGCCGCCATGACGGCACGGAAGGTCAGGTACTGGAAGACCCGAAGGAATCCGAATTCAGGGCCCAGGCCCTGAAGCCACAAAGCCAGACTAGGCAGCATGTCTCGCCCCCTCCTGTTGGGTATGGGAGTCGGACAAGGTCAGCACCCGCTGAACCAGTCGCTCCATGCGCATGAATCGGGAACCCTTCACCAGGATGCTGCCGACACCGGGCAACTGGTCCAGGGCATCGGTGACCAGCGATTCAAATGCCGGGTGGTAGTGCAGACGCCCTTGGGCATCTGACACCAGGCCCTTGGATGCCTGAGCCATCCATTCCCCGGTGACCAGCACCCGTTCAATCCCCTGTGACAATGCATGACGCAGCACTTCCTCGTGAAATGCCAGCCCCTGCTCACCCACCTCACCCATGTCACCCAGCGCCAGCATCCTGGGACCAGGCAGTTCAGCCAGCACATCGATTGCGGCCCGTACCGAGTCGGGATTGGCGTTGTAACTGTCGTCCACCAGCATCCGATCCCGTCCGTGGAACACAAACGGGAGCAGCCTTGAACGGCCCTGTACCGCCTGGAAGGCCTGCAGGCCACTGGCAATCGCTGAGCGTGACACACCGGCGGCCAGCGCAGATGCTGTGGCAGCCAGTGCATTGCGAACGTTGTGTCGACCGGCCACCGACAGGTGCGTCTCGAACGAACCCTCCGGGGTCGAGACGTTCAGTTGCCACCCTCCCTTCGTCCAGCGGGCTTCAGCGTGCACGTCAGCCCCTGCGGCGGCATCACCGAAAGTCAGGATCCGTCGACCCTCGGCCAGTTCATGCCACAGTGCGGAGTAGGTGTCTCCGGCTGGAAAGACCGCCACGCCGTCGGCCTGCATCGAGCCAAAGGCGCTGGCGTTTTCCATCGCAACGGCCTCCACCGTGGCCATGAATTCCTGGTGTTCTCGCTGGGCGTTGTTCACCAGCACCACGGCGGGTTGCACCATGGCAGCGAGGCCGGCAATCTCGTCCGGGTGATTCATGCCGAGTTCCACCACGGCCAGCCGGTGTGCGGGAAGCAGGCGAAGCAATGTCAGGGGCACGCCGATATCGTTATTGAAGTTGCCTTGCGTGGCCAGCGTTCCGCCATCGCCCACTGCTGCGCGCATGATCGATGCGATCATCTGCGTGACAGTGGTCTTGCCATTGCTGCCCGTCACAGCCACCACCGGAAGGTGGAATTGACGGCGCCACAAGGTCGCCAGTTCGCCGAGTGCGGCACGGGTGTCAGGCACCTCGACGCCCGCCAGACCGGCTGCGGCCAGCCCTCGCTCGGCCACCGCCCCGACGGCGCCAGCGGCATGGGCCTGAGCGAGGTAGTCGTGGGCATCGAAGCGCTCCCCCCGAAGGGCCACAAACAGATCACCGGGACGCAGGCTACGCGTATCGGTGTGAACCCGCAGAATGGGCTCACTCACCGCGCCCACCGGCTGGGCTTCGGTGAGCATGCTCAAGAGTTGTACCAAGGTCTTCATGCCTGGCCTCCCTTCTGACGGTTCCAGCGTTGCTGCAAGGCGAGGCGACCCTGCACCACATCCGAAAACGGACGCTTCTCACCCGCCACCTCCTGGTAGTCCTCGTGACCCTTGCCAGCCAGCAGAATGACATCCCGTGAATCCGCCATGTTCACGGCTTCATGGATGGCTTCTGCACGGTCAGGCTCGACGATCGCACGGACCGGTTCGGTCAGGCCCTGCTGCATCTCCAGCAGGATCTGCATGGGATCTTCGCTGCGAGGGTTGTCGCTGGTCAGCACCAGGCGCGCAGCCTCTCGCTCGGCCGCCGCGGCCATCAGGGGGCGCTTGCCACGATCGCGATCACCGCCGCAGCCCAGCACGCACCACAGACGGCCACCCCGGTGTTCTGCCAGAGGCTGGAGGGCGCGGAGGGCCTTTTCAACGGCATCCGGGGTATGGGCATAGTCCACCAGCACCAGCGGCAGATCGGATGGAGCATCGGTCCAGGCGGCGTGCATCCGTCCTGGCACCGCACTCAAGGCCTGGCTGGCCTCGGCGGCATCGGCCAGAGACACCCCACCCGATCGCAACACAGCGAGCGCGCACAGCAGATTGCTCAGGTTGTAGTCGCCCACAACGGCCAACGACATGGCAACCCGCTCACCGGAAGGCCACTCCTCGACCACCACTTCGAGCCCCGTGGAGGTCCAGGTCTTCTCGGCAACCCTGAGGCGATTATCGGCTGGTGTGTCTTTCCCTTCCAGTGACACCGTCCACAGTGCCGGGCGGGACTCGCCTGCGGACAGCGATATGGCGAGTTCGCGACCGTGGGCGTCATCCGTATTCACCACGGCCACCTGCAAGCCATCCCAGCCGAACAACGCCCGCTTGGCCGCCCAGTAGGCTTCCATGGTGCCGTGATAGTCGAGGTGATCCTGGCTCAGATTGGTGAAAACGGCCGTATGCAGATGCACCCCGTTGAGCCGACCTTGTTCAATGCCGATGGATGACGCCTCCATGACCACCGAGGCACACCCCTGGGTCGCAAAGCGCCTCAGAAGGGACTGCAAAGTCGTTGGATCCGGTGTGGTGAAGCCCGTTGGCTCCAGATCGGTGCCCGGCACCCCGGCACCCAGCGTTCCGATCAGCCCCACGGACTCATGAGCGGCCGCCATCCACTGGGCACACCACCAGGCCGTGGAGGTCTTGCCATTGGTGCCGGTCACAGCCACCACCCGCATCTGACGGGAAGGATGGTCACAGAATGCAGCGGCCACCTCACCCGCACGGACTTTCAGCCCGGTCATGGCTGCGATGCGGGAATCGGCAAATGGCCAGGCCCCCACCCCATCTGCCTCCACCAGACACGCCACTGCACCGGCTTCGATACTGGCATGGACAAACCGTCGACCGTCCTGTCCACTGCCCGGCCAGGCCACAAAAGCATCTCCCGGACGGATTTGTCGGCTGTCAGAAACCAGACGCAATGCCCCATGGTCCTTGAGCCAGCTTGCGGCCTGGGCGGGGGAGTGAAACGCCTGCATCACAGAGCTTCCTCCACCACCTCAGCCACAATGTGCGGGCGCACACTCATGTCGGGCTGCACTCCCAGCACACGCAAGGTCTGCTGCACCGTGGTACTGAACACTGGAGCGGCCACCACCCCTCCAAAATAGTGCCCGTTGCTGGGTTCATCGATCATCACAGCCACCACCACCCGAGGCAAATCGACGGGCGCGAATCCCACAAAGAAACTCCGGTAGCGGCGAGCGGCATACCCTTTGCCTTCCTGCACCCGCGCGGTTCCAGTCTTGCCCCCCACCGAATACCCCACGGTCTGCGCCCGCTGAGCCGTGCCACCTGGGCCAGTGGCCATTTCCATCATCCGTCTGACGGCCAGCGCATTCGATTCGCTGAACACAGGTACCCCTTTGACCTTCTGATCGGTCCGCAGCAGCGACACCGGCACCAGTTCACCATCTCTGGCAAACACCGTGTAAGACTGCGCCAGCTGAAACAGGGAGGTGGACAAACCATACCCGTAGCTCATCGTGGCCTGCTCCACTGGCCGCCAGGTCTTGTAGGCCCTGAGCCGACCGCTGACCGCACCTGGAAACGGCACCTGTGGTTTCTGGCCAAACCCCGCCTGGGTGTAGAGTTCCCACATGTCCCTGGGCGGCATCTGCATGGCCAGCCGGACGGTACCCACGTTGCTCGACTTCTGGATGACTTCGTTGACCGTCATCGACCCATATGACCTGACATCGGAGATCGTGAATCCGCCCATGGACATGCGACCGTTGCCGGTATCGACCACGGTTTCGGGTTGTGCCAATCCGCGCTCCAGCGCCAGGGCCGCAATGAAGGGTTTGACGGTGGAGCCCGGCTCGAACGTGTCGGTCAGCGCACGATTGCGCAGTTGCTCACCGGTGAGATTGCGCCGCTTGTTGGGGTTGTAGCTGGGATAGTTGGCCAGGGCCAGCACTTCACCGGTCAGGGCATCCAGCACGACAATGCTGCCCCCTCTGGCCTTGTGCTCGCTCACGGCATCGCGAAGACGTTCATAGGCAAAAAACTGGATCTTGCTGTCGATCGAAAGCTGGATATCGCGGCCATCCACCGGCGGAATGGCCTCACGCACGTCCTCGATGACACGACCCAGACGGTCGCGAATCACGCGACGAGAGCCCGGCCGCCCGGACAACTGGCTGTTGAACGCCAGTTCAATGCCTTCCTGCCCCACATCTTCGACGTTGGTGAATCCGACCACGTGCGCAGCCGCTTCACCCTCGGGGTACTGACGCTTGTATTCCTTGCGCAGATGCACCCCCTTGATGCCCAGCTCCCGCACCTTCAGGGCAATCGGCTCGTCCACCTGACGCCTCACCCACACAAAGGTTGGGTGACTGTCGAGCCGGCGATTCAGTTCGGCGAGAGGAATGTCCAGCAACCGGGCCATCTCGGGCAGCTTCGGGTGCGTCCGATCGATGTCTTCCGGAATCGCCCAGACACTTTGTGCCACCACGCTGGTTGCGAGAATCAGGCCATTGCGGTCGAGCACCCGCCCCCGGTTGGCCGGGAGTTCCAGCGTACGGGCAAAGCGCACTTCACCCTGGCGCTGGTAGAACTCATTGCCAAACACCTGCACCCAGGCGGCACGTCCGGCCAGCGCCAGAAACGCCAGCGCAAAGCCCGCCACGATCAGCCGACTGCGCCACACCGGCGTGGCGCTGGTCAGCAGCGGGCTGGAACCGTAGTTGATGCCGCGCTTCATCGGCCAGCCCCGTTTGCGTGCACCGGACCCAGCAAACGCTGGACCTGTCCTGACGAAGCGCCATCGGCCCCACCCTGCGCGGGCAGGGCCACGTATTCGGTGATGCCCGGGTGAGCAGGGCGCATCTGCAGCTGGCGGCTGGCCAGCTGCTGCACCCGGGCCGGCGTGGCCTGGGCGCGTTTTTGCACGATCAGTTGCTCGTGGTCCGCCGCCAGCCGGTCGCCCACGGCGTGCGCACGTTCCATGGCCACGTAAAGGCGGCGCGATTCGTATTGCAGATGGACCAGGTAGAAGGCACTGATCAGCACCGCGAGCAATAGCACCAGGTTGAGCCGGATCATGCCTGGCCCTCCAGCTCGGCTGCCGTGCGTCGCGCCATCCGCATCACGGCGCTGCGAGCACGCGGATTGGCAGCGATCTCATGCTCCGAAGGCATGAAACGCGAAACGGCCTCCAGTGCCATGGGCTTGGGCAGCGCAAAGGGAGCCCGCCTGTCGTACACCGCCCTGGCATGCTGGGCCATGAACTGCTTGGTGATGCGGTCTTCCAGCGAATGAAAGCTGATCACCACCAGCCAGCCTCCGGGCCTGAGCACCCGCAGACTGCCATTCAGCGCTTGTTGCAGCTCTTCAAGCTCGGCGTTGATGAAAATCCGAAAAGCCTGAAATGTGCGCGTTGCAGGGTCCTTGCCCGGCTCGCGGGTTTTGACCGCGCCAGCCACGACTTCGGCCAGCTCGGCGGTGGTTCGAACAGGGCCCCGTTCCTGTCGGCGACGATCAATCGCCTTTGCAATCGATTGAGCAAACCGTTCTTCGCCGTATTCACGTATCACCTCCGCCATCTGGGAAATGTCGGCATCGGCCAGCCACTCGGCCACGCTCATGCCCCGCGTGGGATCCATGCGCATGTCCAGCGGTCCGTCGTGCCGGAAGGAAAAGCCCCGGGTGGGGTCGTCGATCTGGGGTGAACTGACCCCCAGGTCCATGAGGATGCCGTCGGCACTGGAAGGCGGGAATTCGCCCAATGCCTGGAACCCCTCGTGACGCACGGTCAGTCGCGCATCAGAAGCCGCCAGCGCCTGCGCCACCGCAACGGCCTGCGGGTCCTTGTCAAAAACCGTCAGCCGGCCCGCTGCGGACAATCGGGACAGGATCAGGCGCGAATGCCCCCCGCGCCCGAAAGTGGCATCGATGTAGTGACCGTCGGGTTGGATCTGAAGGGCGTCGACCGCTTCATTCAACAAGACGGTGCAGTGTGTGTAGGACGCTTGCACCGCCGGGCCTCAGAAAGAAAAGTCCTTGAGGGCATCGGGCAGTTCGCCCCGCATGGCCTCCGCTTCCTGGGCGGCATAGGCCTCTGCATCCCAGAGTTCAAAGTGGTTGCCCATGCCCAGCAGCACAGCCTCCTTGGTGAGGCCCGCAGCCGCTCGCAGCTCAGGGGAAATCAGCACACGGCCATTGGCATCCATTTCGCAATCCATGGCATTGCCCAGGAAGATCCGCTTCCACCACTGCGCCGACATCGGCAGGGCCGCGATACGCTCTCGAAACCTCTCCCACTCGTTGCGCGGGAACACCATGAGACAACCGTGCGGGTGCTTGGTGACGGTGAGCTGGCTGCCGGCCGTGGCACTCAGGACGTCACGATGCCGGGTTGGCACAGAGAGCCGACCCTTGGCATCGAGACTGAGAGAGGAGGCGCCTTGGAACACGGGAATCAAACCTTAAAACCCACTTTTCACCACTAAATGACACTTTTTTCCACTGTATCACCAAATGACGCCCGCGAACAATCCCGACAAGGATTTTTTTAATGAAATCAATGACTTAGAATCTAAATTGAAGACCAAAAACGCATGAAAATCCTCAGCAAATGAAGGACTTAGACAGCACTATGGAAGTGCTTTCTTAAAAATCAGAAGTGGGGAGAAAGGCGACGGACCCGACGGGACCGAGGCACCGGATCAGTGACGAGAGTCACCCGATTCGGGCCACCAGGAAGCCGAAGATTCAGACTCATCCGAGTCCGAATCTGGCGTGAGTTGCTGACTCAGCGCCCTGTTCATGTTCGCAAACAGTTGAATCTTGCGATTCGCATCGCGCAGGTGGTCTGCCAGACGCTTGGCAATCGCCAGCAGCAGACGAACCCCCACCACGGGATGCTCGTGAATCAGACGCAGGAAGGCATCCCGTCTGAATTCGGCGGCCAGAATGTCGGTATGGGCCACGCAACTCGCTGATCGGGGCGCACCGTCCAGCAAACTCATTTCGCCAATCAGGCTACCAGGGCCCATGAGCCTGACCACCAGGTCGTCGCTGCCTGCCGACTGATGGTTTTCAACACTGAGTTCTCCATCCAGAATCAGCAGCATGTGATCGCAGTCAAGCACATCGCCTTCGCGAAAGAAAACCGTCCCGGCCTCAATCAGGCGAGGTTGCATGTAGCCGACCACGCTGAAAGCATCCTGAAGGCTCAGCACATCCAACGCAGAAGGCGTGATCAGCAGTTGAGCCGCTCTTTCGCGAAGATCTTGAAAATCCTGAAACACGTGTCGGGGCAGTAGGAAAGTGTGCTCAAGTATAAGCACCCGAGATCGTCAAAGCGGCATGAGCTTCAGCGGCGGCGAAGCTCAAGCACCTCATAGGTCACCGCAGCGCGCGGTGCCGGGAATTCGATCCGCAACCGGTTTTCCCGGTGACTCACGGCGATGGCCAGCTGATGGCCGCGTTCACTGACAAACCACAGCTGACGGTCGTCATGAGGCAGCAACTGGCCTCGAATCCGCCTCTGACCGATGGGCGCATCGATGAGCCAGGCGCCTGCCTTCTCGGTGATGGTGCAACTTTTCCATTCCTGAATCTCCACCGGCGTGCGTGGGGAGAGACGAACCAGGCGACATTTCCATCCCCCGTGAAAGTCTTCGCCCAGCCACACGCGAGGGTGACCATCGAACACATGCGCGAGTTCGTCCAGCGCCTCGGGCGCAGCATGCAGGTTGGCATGGGAAACCGCCTGGGCTCTAAGGGTTTCCCATTGCGCCAGTTTCTCCTGCTTGACTGGAGGCAACAACGGGACATCATGGGCGGACTGAGCCCAAGACGAAGCCGAGATGATCGCGGCCAGGCCCAGGGCCCATCTGAGATATCGGGGCATCGTGATCCTCCTCTCGAAAGATGGCGACGTTCATACTTCCAGAGCCACCATGGCATAAAGCGGCGAGCCCGTCCAGGGCAGCCACGTCGCTTCGGTGGCCCAGCCCAACCAGCCATAACACTCTGACGCACTGCGCATGGCAGCGAGCTTGAGACGAGGATGCAATCGCAAAAGTTCTCCGGTGTCTCGCAAACCCCAATAAAACTCGGCGCCCGTGGCACCCACGCTGATGCTGTGACGGGCCTGCCCCACACCCACATGCGAAATGGCATCGAATACCAATTGCGAACCCGAAGGCGCCCGTTCGGCAAACGTCCGGAGGATCCGGTGAACCTGATCCGGCTGAAAGTACATCAGCACCCCTTCGCACACGACAAAAACCGGACCATTCACAGACCCTTGGAACTCCACCATCCGATCCCACCAGTCGTGCGCCGAGATATCGATCACCCGGTTGACTCGGCGGTTGATCGACTCGGGCAGCAATTGCTCTCTCAACTGCCACACGGGGTACAGATCGGCATCGATCCAGCGATTGCGCCCGTTATCGAGCCACTGAAAATGATGAGACAGTCCGCACCCCAGAGACCAGCCTGTGGCATCGGCGTGGCGGGAGAAGAAGGCCTGAGCCCAGGCCTTGAGCACTCGGGTGCGCCAGAGCACATTCAACACCGCGACGCGATCACCCAGATAAGAGGCCACTGGCGCCTGCAGGCAGTCCAGCAGGTCAGCGGCCACGCGGTCGCCACAATCCAGCCAGGGAAAGAGGCGGGCGCCATGGGCCCTGGCGGCCAATGGGATCAGCAAGGTACTGGGAACTGTCGGAAGTTGCGCCTGCCGAACGGCGCATCCCTCCGAGATGTCGCCGGGTGGGCAATGCGTGCGCCCGCAAGGTCTGAGCATGAGTTCCATCATCGTGACAGGATCGACACCAGCGCAACAACGAGGTTCCACACCCATGCACGGCCCCCTGCTCGCCATGAACAGGAGCTTATCCAGTGTGTCACAACAGTGACAGCGGGTTAACCCCGCCGAAGTCACAAGATGTAGCGAGACAGGTCTTCGTTCTGGCTCAGTGCACCGAGTCGGGCGTCAACATAAGCCCCGTCCACGCTGACGGTCTGACCGCTGAGTCTGGCCGCATCGAAACTCACTTCGTCCAGCAGGTGCTCCATGACCGTGGACAGACGGCGCGCGCCGATGTTTTCGGTGCGTTCGTTCACGTCGTGGGCAATCTCCGCCAGGCGGGTGATGCCCTCGGGGGTGAACGTGACGGTCACGCCTTCGGTGGCGAGCAGCGCCTGGTACTGGCGCACCAGGCTGGCGTGCGTCTGCGTGAGGATGGCCTCGAAGTCGGCCACCGACAGCGACTGAAGCTCCACCCGAATCGGGAAACGCCCCTGCAACTCGGGAATCAGGTCACTGGGCTTGCTCAGGTGGAAGGCCCCGCTGGCGATGAACAGGATGTGATCGGTCTTGATGGGACCGTATTTGGTAGAGACGGTGGTGCCTTCCACCAGCGGCAGCAGATCGCGTTGCACCCCTTGGCGAGACACTTCGCCGGTATTCTGCCCTTCGCTGCGGCTGGTCACCTTGTCGATCTCGTCGATGAAGACGATGCCGTTCTGCTCGGCGTTGTGGATGGCCTGGAGCTTGATCTCTTCCTCGTTCACGAGCTTGGCGGCCTCCTCGTCGATCAGCAACTGGCGCGCCTCAACAATCCTGAGCTTGCGCGTCTTGCGCTTCGCGCCCCCGAGTTGCGAGAACATGCCGCGCAGCTGTTCGGCCATCTCCTCCATGCCGGGCGGGGTCATCACCTCCAGCTGGGGCTGCAGGGCCGAGACCTCGATCTCGATGTCCTTGTCGTCCAGCAGCCCTTCGCGGAGCTTCTTGCGAAACACCTGGCGAGCGGTGCTGTCGCGGTCCACTTCGCCATCCCCAAGGCGAGGCGGTGGAATCAGCGCGTCCAGGATGCGGTCTTCGGCGGCGTCCTCGGCGCGGACCCTCACCTTGGCGGCAGCCTGTTCGCGCGTCTGCTTCACCGCCATGTCCACCAGGTCACGGACAATGCTGTCCACATCCTTGCCGACGTAGCCGACTTCGGTGAACTTGGTGGCTTCGACCTTGATGAAGGGCGCGTTCGCCAGCCTGGCCAGACGGCGCGCGATCTCGGTCTTGCCCACGCCCGTCGGGCCGATCATCAGGATGTTCTTGGGCGTGATTTCAGGGCGCAACTTGTCGTCCACCTGCTGGCGGCGCCAGCGATTGCGCAAGGCGATGGCCACGGCGCGCTTGGCCTGGTGCTGGCCGATGATGTGGGCGTCCAGCTCGGAGACGATTTCCTGGGGGGTCATGGCAGACGACATGGCTTACAGGACCTCGATGGTGTGGTTCATGTTGGTGTAGATGCACAATTCCCCCGCGACAGATAGGGATTGGCGAACGATGGTTTCGGCGTCGAGCTCGGTGTGGTCCACCAGGGCCTTGGCGGCGGCCTGCGCGTAGGCGCCACCGGAACCGATGGCCACAATGCCGTGCTCGGGCTCCAGCACATCGCCGTTGCCGGTGATGATCAGGCTGGCGGTCTTGTCAGCCACGGCCAGCATGGCCTCCAGGCGGCGGAGCACCCGGTCGGTGCGCCAGTCCTTGGTGAGTTCGATGGCGGCCCGCACCAGATGGCCCTGGTGTTTTTCCAGTTTGGCCTCGAAGCGCTCGAACAGCGTGAAGGCATCGGCCGTGGCGCCCGCAAACCCGGCCAGCACCTGGCCGTGGTAGAGCTTGCGCACCTTGCGGGCGGTGCCCTTGATGACGATGGTGCCGAGCGTGACCTGGCCGTCGCCGCCAATGGCCACCTGCACACCCTGCGGCGTGACACGGCGCACACAGACGATGGTGGTGCCGTAAAAGAGAGATGAATCCTTGTGTTCCATGTTCAGTATTGTCGCAGGCGTACCGTCACTGCCTCGTCAATACCGACCACATGGAAAAACGCCGCCACCAGCCGGCTCACCCCTCGCAATTCCACCTGCGTACCCCGCGACATGGCAGCCATGAGCCACTGCAGTATCGTTCCCGCCGCCGTGAAATCCACCCGCATGAGGAACTGGCAATCGATCACGAAAATCTTGTCTGGCGAGTGCGTTGACATCGCCAGATCCATGGCCGCAATGGCTTCAGGCATGTCACCGGTCAGCTGCCCAGCGAGACGCACCGAGGCACCCGAGACGGCAGGCAGGGTGGTCGGCCATTCGGAGGAGATCTGGGTTTGAGCAGCCGGAAACTGGCTCTCGCTGCCATGAATGGTGGGCATCAGCGAAGGCCACTCCAGCACAGGCGGACCCCCCATCTGACTGTGCAACATTGGTGGGGTGTCGGCTCTCTCGATGGCGGGTGGCGGCGCCGGCATGCTGTCAACCACTTCGAAGCGGCACAGGGGTTCCACCCATTCGGGTGGCATGACACCGTAGGTGACACAATAATCCAGAGCGACCAGATCGAATTCTTCACGACGATGCATGGCCCGCAGCATCGCAAGGCGCAACAGCCACCAGACCTGCCCGTTTTCGCGACGGCCCGACGGGGTGCTGGCTTTGAGACGCCGGCGCAGGACGGCCGCCCCCTTAAAGTTCAATCGCAGTGGTCGGACGTGCCACCGGCTGACCTCTGCGAGCAGTGCGCTGGCGGCGGCCGGCTCAGCCGAGAGCAAGCCGGTCCAGTCCAGCCATTTGACCATCGCCGGTTCTGCCATCAGACGAGACAGGCTTTCCACTGCGGCGGTGTCCAGAAACGGGGGGCAGATCCAGATGGACGAGTGCAGGCTGACGGACTGCTTCGAGACCGCCTCAGCGGAGCTGGATGGGGCGTCGACATCGGTGGGCCACCTTGGCACCGGTACGCCAAAACGAACAGCAAACTCGGCCGCAAACTCCTCGAATGCCTCGAAGTTCTGACGCGCATGCAAGAGATCCAGCAAGGCCAGCCCGGCCATCCTGGCCGTCGGCGACAGCGGCTCCTGAACCATCAGGGTTCTCAGACCCTGTTCGGCGGCATCGTATTCGCCGTTGGCAAAACGCACAGCGGCCTCCGAAATGCCAGGGTGCGCCAGCACCTCGTCGGGTTCGCCGCTTGCATTGGGATCGTGCGTCAGCACGTCAAGGGCGGTACCGCCAGGGGCATTGCGTGCGCCCAGGTGGGCGGGTTGCGTGACCCCGCCGTCGAATCGTGCAGGGACCGTGGCACCACCAATGCGCAATCCTTCACCCTCACCCGACGGTCGCCGGCGCAACCAGTGCTTCGACATCTGCTCCTCGATGAGGGCGATCTGCTCGATGGTCCGGCTTTTGGCAGCATCGGGCCCGTTGGATGAAGGCAGGTGAAGGGCTGAAACCGGCCCCACTGAAGGAGCGCCCGAGGAAACCTGCCCCTGGGTCGCCCGCTCGTCCGAATGACGACGGACCTGCATGACTTCACGCAGGTGATTGAGTTCGTTGTGACGGACCTTGTCGTTGCGACGCTTGCGCTGGATGGCGGCCTTGAGCGCTTCTCGCTCCGCATCCAGCCCCTGTGCGCGCTGATCCAGGTCGGACCAGTCGACTGTCGGATGGCGAACGAACTTCGCCATCTTGGACAGCAACCCCCCTGATCCGGATTCGTCCTTGCTCATGGATGGATCCCCCCCGGCATGATCATGGTGATGGGAGGGGGTTTCGGCAGGTCAATCCCCGAAGAGCTTCTGTTTCAGCTCCCGGCGCTGCTGAGCCTCAATGGAGAGGCTGGCTGTAGGACGCGCCAGCAAGCGACCCACCCCGATCGGCTCTCCGGTCTCGTCGCAGTAACCATAATCGCCTGCATCGATACGGGCAATCGATTGCTCGATTTTTTTCAGAAGCTTGCGCTCGCGATCGCGGGTTCGCAGTTCCAGTGCGTGCTCTTCTTCGATCGTGGCGCGGTCGGCGGGATCAGGCACCACCACGGTTTCCTCGCGCAGGTGCTCGGTGGTCTCGCCGGCATTGATGAGGATGTCCTGCTTGAGTTGCTGCAGCTTGCGCCTGAAGTAGGCGAGTTGCACATCATTCATGTATTCGGTGTCTGGCATGGCCAGCACGTCGGCATCGGTCAGTTGCTCGATCGGGCGGGTTTTCCAGTGATGGGCCAGTTTCGGATCTTTCTTGAGGATGGCAGGTGAAATCGGAGTCATCTCTCGTTGTTTGGACGGGGTGAAGGTCGCCTTCGCTGCACCCGGGTCATGAGAGGGCGACACCACCTGGCTCATCTGGGCCTGCATCGCGGCCTGGGTGGCACGCTTGCTGACCGAAGGCACCTTGATCTCGGTGCCCGCCTTCAGCACCGGGGCTTCGGGCGTGGCTTCTGGCTTTTCAGCGGCTTTCGACCGGACGGTTTTCTTGCCTGCGGCCGATGCCGAAGCGGACTTGGCGGTGTCTTTCACGACAGTACTCCTCACTGGGGCTGCAGCTACAGCCAGGGTGGATTCCGATGCATCGATCTTGCTTGAAGTTATCGTGGGTTGCAAGGCGGTAGGGAATCCGGACGCGGCCGATTGTACGTCTTCGGGATGCTCAACCGTTTCCGGCTTGAATGGCCAGTTGGACCGGACTGAAAGTGACCACATGGAAATTCCCCTGAAAAAACAACCGACCAGTCAGGCCAGCGACTGCTCAAGACCCTGAACCAGGATGTCTCGGGGCAGATCGATGCCGATGAACACCATTTTGCTCTGCCTGGGTTCATCCGGTTTCCATTCGGGCCCCAGATCGCTGCCCATGAGCTGATGCACCCCCTGAAAGATCACCTTGCGATCGGTGCCCTGCATGTACAGCACCCCCTTGTATCGAAGCATCTTGGGGCCATACACCTGAACGATGGCACCCAGAAAATCTTCAAGCCTGGCGGGATCGAAGGGACGGTCGGCCCGATAGACAAAGCTTTTCACATCATCGTCATGGTGATGATGATGCCCATGCGCATGCTGGTGAGACGGGTGGTCGCAGTGCTCGCCGTGCTCATGATCGTCATGGTGATGAAGGTGATGTTCATGGTCATCGTGATCATCGGCCTTGAGGAAATCGGGGTCGATGTCCAGCTTGGCATTCAGGTTGAACCCTCTGAGGTCCAGCACCTTGCTGACAGGGACCTGCCCGAAATGAGCCTTCTCGATCGGTGCACGAGGATTCATGTGCTTGAGCCGATGCAACAGCGCTTCCACCGATTCGTCATCGACCAGATCCGATTTGCTGATGAAGATCTGATCGGCAAACCCGACCTGACGACGTGCCTCCTGGCGATCATTGAGTTGCTGGGCGGCGTGCACGGCGTCCACCAGGGTGATGATGGAATCCAGCAGGTAGCTCTCGGCCACCTCGTCGTCCATGAAAAAGGTCTGGGCCACCGGACCCGGGTCGGCCACGCCGGTGGTCTCGATCACGACCCGTTCGAAATCGAGTTCGCCCTTGCGCTTTCTGGCGGCCAGGGTGGCCAGTGTGCCGCGAAGATCCTCCCGAATGGTGCAACAGATGCACCCATTGCTCATCTGGATGATCTGCTCCTCGGTGTCTGCCACCAGGATGTCGTTGTCGATGTTCTCTTCGCCGAACTCGTTTTCAATGACGGCGATTTTCTGACCATGGGTTTCGGTCAGGACGCGTTTGAGCAGGGTGGTCTTGCCGGAGCCGAGGAATCCGGTCAGGATGGTGGCAGGGATGAGGGGCATGGCATTCAACGGTTGAGTTCGATTCAGGATCGTCAAGGATCCTTGATGACAGTGTAGGGCAAGCGTCAAGCCTGCCCATGGTCAACGTCCGCTGAACCGGCGCCCCGGAAGGTTCACGGCCGGAGATACACGTAACCTTCCTTGGCCTGCAGACGAGCCACCTCCGCCACGCCCGACGGCACGATGCGCGACTCCATCACCATCTTGGAGGGTTCCAGTTTCCGCGCCACCAGGGTGTTGTTGCAGACACGGAACTCCACACCTTTGGAGGCGAGGTCGGAAATGACCCCCGCAAACGGTTGCTCCATCTGGTTGGCGGCGCCTTCGATGAGAAAGTCGATACCGAGTCCATGGGTGACCACCACGATCTTGGCCGTGGGGTCGGCGGCGAGATGGTTGCGGATGTTGTTCAGCCCTCTGGAAGCCTGAGGAATGCCTTCGCTCATGTGATACACCACCTTCACCGGTTCGGAAGCATGCACCGAGACACTGAAGAAAAGGCCCACCAGCAGCGACTGGATCAGCAGAAACAGGGACTTCATGCGCAACTCCTTAATGAATGAATGTCGGGATTGTCAACCGATCGGGTGAGAACACCCCCCTGGGGTTTCCCTAGGTCTGGCTGCCAGGCTTCAGCGCTTGCGTGCGCGGGGATGCGCCGCCTCGTAGACCTGGGCGAGGTGCTGGAAATCCAGTCTTGTGTAGACCTGCGTGGTGCCGATGCTGGCATGACCGAGCAGTTCCTGAACGGCCCTGAGGTCGCCACTCGACTGCAGCAGGTGAGAGGCAAAACTGTGCCTGAGCATGTGGGGGTGAACCCCCATCGGTATGCCGGCCCGCTGAGCCAGCGCCCGGAGTCGCTGACGGGCCACCTGGGGGGTGAGCCTTGCGCCTCTTGCCCCCAGAAACATCGCCGGTGATGCGATGTCTGCCAAATCCCGGGCACGTGTCTCCAGCCAGGCGGTCAGCGCCTCACGGGCGGCCGAGCCCAGGGGAACGGTTCGCCACTTGCCGCCTTTGCCCAGCACATGGACATCGCTGCCCGCTCCATCGATCCAGCCCCGACAGACAGGCGAGTGCCTGACATCCAGATCCAGCAATTCGGCGATGCGCAGACCACATCCATACAGGAGTTCCACGAGACAGCGATCCTGGACCTGCTGCCAGTCGGGGGCATCGGCTTGAGGGGGGGGCTGAAACGACGCGATCCTGACCGCATCCTCGACCCCCAGTGCCTTGGGAAGTGGTTTGGCCGCTCGCGGGGCCCTGACGCCCTGCACGGGATGCCGTGACACAGCGCCCTGACGGCCCAGCCACGTGTAGAAACCTCTCCAGGTCGAGAGCACCAGGGCGATGCCCCGGGGGTGCCGTCGGGCAGCCCTCAGTTGCGCCACCCATTGCCGGACGTGACCCTCGGTCACCTCGCCCCATGCCAGCCTGGCCTGCGCACAACGATCAGACAGGTCCTGGAGGTGAGTGGCATACAGTGACTGCGTCCGCTCTGCCAGCCGTTTCTCGACCCGGATGTGGGTGAGGTAGCGGTCGACCCAGGACTGGTCAGGCGAGGTGCTCATGGCCCCCCGTCGATCCGGGCAGCAAGCGAGTCAGCGCCGCGGCTGCCAGTTCAGCGATGCGCTGGAGGAACTCGGTCCCCATCTGGGCATGGAATCGTCGGGGGTCTTCGGATGCCAGCACGAGCAACCCGAATGCCTGCTCATCCCGGCTTGCCCGCAGTGACATGAGGGCCACCGATGCCGCGCGGGCAGGCTCGGGGAGCCAGCTGGCTGCCTCGAGTCCGGGGTTGGGCCCGCAGTAAGGCAGCGTCAGCGTTTCGGCCAACGCCCTGACGTCGGGACTGACCCCTTGCGTGAACGGGGCCTCAGCCCAGTCGGGTGGCAGATCCCAGAGCCGGATCGCGGCCTGCGGCAAGCCGAATTCGGCACAGAGGCCTTGCACCACGGCATCGGGAATCTGATCGGGCGCCTGGACGAGAAACAGGCTGCGCGTCCAGCGGTGCAGGTGGTCGGCGATCACCACGTTTTCCTGCCCGTGACGAATCATGTCAGCGGCCTTGAGTTCGAGATGTCGAATTTTTTCGCGAAGCATCTCGGCCTGACGTTCCTGCAGGCTGACCGCACGCTGGCCATGCGGGCTGGTGAGCTGCACGCTGGACAGGACCTCGGCCTGTCGCTCGAAAAAACCAGGGGTGTTCACCAGAAACTGGGCGATGTCGTCTTCGGTGATGGGCGGAAGGGTGGTGCTGGAATCCAAGGCGGTCTCCGGAGGGGTTCGATGATTCAGTTCAGATCGGGCACGTCGATGATGCCCTCGAATACCGGTTCGGCGGGGCCCGTCATCTGGACGGACGCATCCAGTCCGGATGCGCCATGCCAGCTCACGGTGAGCAACCCGCCAGGCAGATGCACATCGACGGAGTCGTCGAGCCAGCCGTGGCGTATGCCGGCCACCACCGCCGCACAGGCACCCGTTCCACACGCCAGCGTTTCGCCCACGCCTCGTTCGAACACCCGCAGACGGATCTGCCCGCGATCGATCACCTGCATGAAGCCGGCGTTCACCCGGCGAGGGAACTGGGCGTGACTTTCGAGCAGCGGCCCCCATTCCTGCACAGGGGCGGCATCGACGTCATCAACCCGCAACACCGCATGGGGATTGCCCATCGACAGCACCGAGACCGGTGCCTCCACGGTCTTGTCGAGCCATTGCAGCGGCAGTGGCCAGACTTCCCAGGCGCCCGCAAATCGGGGGGTACTCCCGCTGGGGTCAAAAGGAATGCGCGGCAACTCGAACACCGGAGGCCCCATATCCACCGTCACACGGCCATCGGGTGTGAGCGTGAGTAGCATGTCGCCATTCTGAACCCTCACCCGGACTTCCCGCTTGGGCGTGAGCCCACGGTCGTGAACGAAACGGACGAAACAGCGCGCCCCGTTGCCGCAGTTCTCCACCTCGCCCCCATCGGCGTTGTGGATCACGTATTCGAAGTCAACACCAGGATCTGGCGCGGCACGCACACTGAGAATCTGGTCGGCGCCCACCCCGAAGTGGCGGTCGGCCAGAAACCGGTACTGGGCAGGCGTGAGGTTCAGCCGGGCCGATGTCTCGTCGAGCACGACGAAATCGTTGCCCGCGCCCTGCATTTTGGTGAAGGCAATGCGCATGCCCGCATTATCGGGCAGGGTTCGTCATTTCAACGAGCCGACTCGGCCATGAAAATCTCGACACGCCGGTTACGGGCACGCCCTTCGGCCGTGCTGTTGGTGGCCAAGGGTTCACGGGCGCCCCGGCCATCGATCGCGATCGACGCCATGGGCACGCCGCGAGCGGTCAGGTAGTCCCGGACACTGGCTGCCCGGTTGATGGACAACGGATTGTTGATGGCATCGGAACCGGTGCTGTCGGTGTGGCCGATGATCCGGACGCGAGCCTCGGGATTGCGAACCATGCCTTGGGCAAAGGTGTCAAGAATTGGACGAAAATTGGGCTGGATGTCGGCCCGACCCACGGCGAACGACACATCACTCGGGATGTTGAGCTTGAGTTGGTTGTCGGCCGTCTGAGTGACCTCGACACCGGTGCCACGAGTGGATTGCTCCATCTGGCGTTTCTGCTCCTCCATCCGCGTGGACCAGATGTGACCACCGACCGCCCCGACACCGGCACCGATGGCGGCTCCCCGTAAGGCGCCGTCCCCTCCGTCCGTCATGGCCCCCAGCACAGCCCCGGCCGCTGCCCCGATGGCGGCTCCTCGAGCGGTGCCTCGCTGCTGCTCTTCGGACATGTTGGCGCAACCGGTGGCAGCAAGGGCAGCCATCAGCGCGGTGATGACAAGGGCAGTACGCATGGAATTCTCCTGAATGTCTGTCAAAAATGATTATGCACCCGCACCCCCCGAATGGGACATGAACGGCATGGATGGTTACAGACGATTACCATTGTCACAATGGCTGATTCGCACAGCCCGGAGAGACACGCATGGTTCGCCCATCCCAGTTGCTGCACGCCCCTCATCAACCCGCCCCCTTGCGGCCAGCCGCCACCGTCCTGCTGCTTCGCGATTCGGCCACGGGTGGCATCGAGGTATTGATGACACGGCGCTCAGCCCAGGCCAGCTTTGCGCCCGGCGCCTATGTGTTCCCTGGTGGCACCCTGGATGCCGCCGACCTGGCGGCCGCCGAGGGCCTGGCGGCTCGACCCGGGCAGACGGTGGCGCAGATTCATGAAGCAATGGCCGCCATCCGGGAAAGCTTCGAGGAACTGGGTGTGCTGCTGGCCCGTGACCCCAAGGGGCAATGGGTCACCGCCGAACAGGTATTGGCGATGGACCGAAGCGCCCCGCTGTGGCCCCAGTGTCTGGCGATGGGACTGCAACCGGCTGTGCCAGAGCTGTACGTGCTGGCCCGCTGGATCACCGATCGCGATCTGCCCCGGCGTTTCGATGTGCCTTTTCTGGTGGCCCGGATGCCGGACGGGCAGTCACCCGAGGCCGATGACCACGAGCAGTTTGAACCCGAGTGGGTACAGCCTGCTGATGCCCTGGCGCGATACGAGGCGGGTCGGTTCTTCATGGTTTACCCGACCATCCGGACGCTGGAGCGGCTGACCGCCTTTCCATCGGTCGAGGCCTTGCTGGAAGCCTGTGCGGCGAACGAATCGCCCTTGTGGGTCAGTTGCCCACGCGCTGGCTGGTTGGCGGGGAAAGAAGCCCGCTACATGGAACACGAAGCCCCATTTGGCGAACTGGAACTGACCTGCCCCGATGGCCAGATGGCACACCACCTGGACTGGCAGAGTCAACACCCGGTGTCCCTGCTCAAAAACGTTCAGCGGCTGACCGCACCCAACCCTGGCTTCATGACCGGCCCTGGGACCAACAGCTATCTGGTCGGCGATCCTGTCACCGGCCACATCGCGATCGATCCGGGACCCGACGATCCCGTGCATCTGGAACGCCTCTGGCGGGCGGCGGGAGGCGATATCCGTTACATTGTCTGCACCCATTCCCACCCCGATCACGCCCCCGGCGCAGGTCCCCTGCAACGCCTGTGCATGGAACAGGGCAAACCTCCTCCCCCCATCCTGGGTCTGCCAAGCGCCTCCACGGCTCGCGCCAACAGCCAGTTCTTTCCAGACCGCTCACTCAGCGACGGCGAAACGCTGACCCTGCATCGCACGGATGGGGCGTTGGCCCACACCCTCCAGGCGATCCACACGCCGGGTCACGCCGCCAACCACCTCTGCCTGATCCTGCTGGAAGACGGGCTGCTGTTCAGCGGAGACCACATTCTGAATGGCAGCACCACGGTGATCGACCCGCCCGATGGGAACATGGATGCCTATCTCGCGTCACTGGACCGGCTGACTGACGCCTGCGAGCAACATGGCATCCGTTTCATCCTGCCGGCCCATGGGTATGTGCTGGGCGAGGCCCGATCGGCGATTTCGAAGCTGAAGCAGCACCGCCTCCATCGGGAAGCCAAGGTTGCATCGGCCATCCGGGCCTTGCCCGGTGGCACGCATGACGACTGGGTGAAGCTGGCCTACGACGATGTCCCTGAGCGGCTCTGGCCCGTGGCCAAGCGGTCGATGCTGGCCCACGTGGAACGGCTGCAGAGCCTGGGCGGGTTCAACCCCTGACCAGGGTTTCCCGATCGGGATTCAGCCGCTTCCAGGGCTGCTCGCGGTTCCATCGTGCCAGCCAGGCGGCCATCTGATCGGCTGGCATCGGTTCGGCCACCCCAAAACCCTGGACCAGATGGCAATCCAGGGCCTGCAAGGCGGCCGCATGGGCCCAGGTCTCGACCCCTTCGGCCAGCACCGGCCGGTCAAAGGCATGCGCCAGATAAGCGACGCTTTCCACGATCCGGAGGTCGCTGGTGTGATCCAGCATGTTGATCACGAAGCCCTTGTCGATCTTGATCTTGTCGAGCGGGAGGGTGCGGAAATAGGCCAGCGAGGAATAACCAGTCCCAAAATCATCGAGCGCGAACCTCACCCCCATGGCCCGGCATTCGGTCATGACGCGGGCGGCGGTCGTCACATCGGCCAGGGCCGCCGATTCCAAGACCTCCAATTCGAGTCGCTCTGCGGCGCCAGCGGGATGACGCGACAGCACACGCCGCAACCAATCGACGAATCCCGGCCGCAGCAACTGACTGCCTTCGAGATTGACGCTGACACAAGCCAGCTCCGGAAAACCGATCCCCTGCGCAGACCAGGCCAGCCGCTGTTGCAGGGCGGTTTCTATGACCCATTCGCCCAACTGGATTTCGAGCTCGGTACCGACCAGCGCCGGCAGGAACAGGGCCGGGGACAACAAGCCCTGCGCCGGGTGCTGCCAGCGGACAAGCGCCTCCACCCCGAGCACCCTGCCGCTGCGCAGATCGACCTGGGGCTGGAAATACAGCACGAACTCCTGCTCATGCAAGGCCTGAGACAGGCGCAGCAGTTGCTCCTGCTGCACCTGCTGCTCACGGTCCTGCGCCATGTCGAACAGGTGATGGCGGTTGCGCCCCGCCTGCTTGGCCCGGTACATGGCCTGGTCGGCGTGACGCAGGAGCGTATCGGGATCGGCGTCATCGGCAGGAAACACCGTCACACCGACGCTGACCGATACCGAAGCCACATGCTCATCGAGGGTGACGGGACGCTGGATCTGCGCCATGATGCGTTGGAGAACGGGCTGCCATTCGTCTTCACCGTGCAGATCCACGAGCAACACGACGAACTCGTCTCCGCCCAGCCGGGCCAGGGTGTCCTCGATGCGAAGACATTGCTGAAGCCGACGGGTGATCTCGATCAGGAACCGGTCACCCATCGCATGACCGAGTCGGTCGTTGACGGGTTTGAAGTCGTCCAGGTCGAGGTACAGGACAGCCAGAGGTCGGCCGCTTCTGCGGGAACGGGCCACCGCCTGATGGAGACGATCTTCCAGCAGACGGCGATTGGGCACCCCGGTCAGCGGATCGAAATGCGCCATCCGGTCGAGTTCCTTCTGGTTTGACTGGAGTTGCGCTCGGTCCGCCGCCAGGTAGCCGCTGAGCTGGACCAGCCGGCGCGTGTTGAATGCCAGCACGACCGCCAGCATCATCACCAGACTCACCGCAACGGCCAGCGCAACGATCCAGCGGTGGTACTGCTGCCAGACATCGCTCCACACCAGCGGGGGCTGCAGGTCAAAAGGAGCCATGCGGATGTCGCGCATGGCTTGCTCGACGGAGGAATAGTCGCTTGGGATGGTGAAGCCGTAAATCTGGGCCTGACGGGCTGCAGGATGACTCGGTGACAGTTCCAGCAGGGCACTGGCCAGTCGATGCGAAAGGGCTGGGGAGACATGGGCCGCCGCCAGAAACGGCCACTCCGGGTACAGACGGGTCGACAGGCGATAGGGGAAACCGGGAACCACCTGGGCATTGATGACCGCGAGCTGACCTGCTGATACCCGTCCCTCACGCTCGAGCTCTTCCAGCAATCCGGTGCGGACGAAGCCCGCATCGGCCCGACCTTCCAGCACAGCGGTGATGACCTGATCCACCGGTTGAGCGGTTTCCATGAAGGTCACGGCCTCCAGTGGGACGCCAGCCCTGACCAATTCGGCCGCCGGTGCCATGTAGGTGCCCAGGAAGCTTTTGCCCGCGATCGCGATGCGCTTGCCACGCAGGTCAGCCAGCAGATCGATGCCCTGGCGCTCCTGGCGGCGAACTATGACACCGCCGATGCCGTGAATGGGGGTGTCGCCATCGCGCAGCACCATCGACGACAGCACCCCTGACAACTGCCCATACTCGCGAAGCGCGATATAGTGGGCCGGATTGGTGAGAATGAAATCGATCTGCCCAGTGCCCAGCGCCTGCTCGAGTTCGGTATCGGTCATGGGAACGATCTCGACCCGATAGCCACTCATGACACCACTCAGGTACTGGCCCAGTTCGCTGAATCGCGCCAGCATCACGGGCTTGGGCCGGAAGGCAAATACCCCCAGGGTGAGGACACGCGTTTCTGACCCGACAGGCGCAGGCAGCGACGCCGTCGATGCCCTGCCGGGCGGCCAGGCCAGCAGCAAGGCGCTCAGCAGGAGCACATGGCACACCCCTCTCTGGAATGCCCTGAGGCAAAGGAGGCTCATGAAGCTGGAGATGATCCGCATCGGTGGGGCAGGCTTGATGTGAGAAGGATCATAGTCCTCTTCTTGCCCGTGTAAGTGTGAAGCCTGCCGGTACGCCGGATTCTGTGCACGGCGGTTGCCCGCCGCGTGACCGCCATTCCTCTGGGCCGTGGGTCGCCCACACGGCTCGGTGCCACCTACCCGCCAGCTCTGCGGAACCACATCGACGCTGGCCTACTTGGTGTTGCTGCGCGTAGAGATTGCCCGTTTCACCCCCCAGGCTCCTGCCGCCGAAACGGATGGTTCATGGGGACTCGTCTCTGTTGCTCTGATCCTCACCTCACGGTGGGCAGCCGTTAGCTGCTACGCTGTCCTGTGCAGTCCGGACGTTCCTCCAGCGCGCCCTTTCGGGCCTTGCGCCAGCGGCGGTCTGGCAGGCTTCACGGACTGATTATCTCTCTAAACGGTTACACAAGTCGTATCATGATGCGTCCATGCCCGATCACCACGGGCCAAGAGGAATGCCATGATCCGCCTGTCTGAACTGAAACTGCCACTGTCTGCTCTGCCGGTGGAAGAACGCCGTGCCGCCGACGCGCCAGCCGAAACCGATGCCGACCGACTGCCCAAGCCTCACCCGGTGGCGGCGCTGACCTCCCTGGCGGCCCAGGCGCTGGGCATGGCTGAAACGGGCATCCAGCACCTGCATGTGCACAAGCGCAGCTTCGATGCCCGCAAGCCCGAGTTGCTGGCGGTGTACATCGTGGACGTGACGCTGGCCGATGCCGCTCAAGAGGCGGAACTGCTGAAGCGCCACGCCGGGCATCCGCACATCCAGCCCACGCCCGACATGCGCTGGCACCGGCCCGCCCAGGCTCCTGCCGGCTGGCCGGCCGATGATCGCCAACGACCCGTGGTGGTGGGTCTGGGGCCCTGCGGTCTGTTCGCTGCGCTGGCGCTGGCCCAGATGGGGCTCAAGCCCATCGTGCTGGAGCGCGGCAAGCCCGTGCGCCAGCGCACCAAAGACACCTGGGGCCTGTGGCGCAAGAAAGTGCTCACCGCCGAATCCAATGTGCAATTTGGGGAAGGCGGAGCTGGCCTGTTTTCAGACGGCAAGCTCTACAGCCAGATCAAGGACCCGCGTTTTCTGGGCCGCAAGGTGATGCAGGAATTCGTGGAGGCCGGCGCGCCCCCCGAAATCCTCTACATGGCACACCCGCACATCGGCACGTTCAAGCTGGTGAAGGTGGTGGAAGCGTTGCGGGAAAAAATCCTCGCACTGGGCGGCGAAATCCGTTTTCAGCAGCGTGTTTGCGGCGTAAAGCTGGCTCCGCTGACCGCCAGCAGCCCGGCTGGGCAGGATCGGCCCGCCCAGCGCCTGACCGGCCTGCTGGTGCAGGACCTGGCCCGCGGCAGCCGGTACGAGCTGACCTGTGACCGCGTGGTGCTGGCGCTGGGTCACAGCTCGCGCGACACCTTTGCCATGCTGCACGACGCGGGTGTGTACCTGGAGCCCAAACCGTTTTCCATCGGGGTGCGCATTGAACACCCGCAAAGCGTCATCGATCAGGCGCGCTGGGGACGCCACGTCGGCCATCCACTGCTGGGGGCGGCCGACTACAAGCTGGTGCACCACGCCACCAATGGCCGGGCGGTGTACAGCTTCTGCATGTGCCCGGGGGGCACCGTGGTGGCAGCCACCAGCGAAGCCGGGCGCGTGGTCACCAACGGCATGAGCCAGTACTCGCGCAACGAACGCAACGCCAACGCCGGGATGGTGGTGGCGATCGACCCCTCGGACTACCCGCTGGACACGGCCGCCTGGCAGGCCGCCTTTGGTGAATCCGACGGTGCACGCTACGCGGCCGAGGCCCACGCCCTGCAGCCGGCTGGCCGGGTGCACCCGCTGGCGGGCGTGGTGTACCAGCGCCAGCTGGAAAGCCGGGCCTTTGAAGTGGGCGGCCGCGATTACGAAGCCCCCGGCCAGTTGGTGGGCGACTTTCTGGCCAACACGCCTTCGCAGGCTTTTGGCGACGTCCAGCCCTCCTACCAACCGGGCGTGAAGCTGGGCAACCTGGCCGATGTGCTGCCCGACTACGCCGTTGCCGCCATGCGCGAGGCCCTGCCCGCCTTCGGCCGCAAGATCCGGGGCTATGACATGCCCGATGCGGTGATGACGGGCGTGGAAACCCGCACCTCGTCACCGCTGCGCATCACGCGGGGCGACGACCTGCAAAGCCTGAACGTGCAGGGGCTGTACCCGGCTGGCGAAGGCGCGGGCTATGCCGGTGGCATCCTGTCGGCGGGGATGGACGGGTTGCGCGTGGCGGAAGCCGTGGCTTGCCACACGCTGGAGGTGCCTGCCCCACCGCCCGACCGCGGGGCCCGAGCGGCCCTGGCCTACGGCTGAGCCGTGTCCGGCCCCGGGTTGCGCGTGGGCATCACGTGTACCCAGGCGGTGTCCAGGCACAGGGTGACGGCAGCCCCTGCCTCCATCGGCGTGCGCGAGGGGCCGCTGAGCACGAGCCGCACCTCGACACCGGGCAGGGCATCAAGCACCAGCGTGGCCAGACTCACCTCACCCAGATGGCGCAGGCTCTGCACGCGGGCCACGAGGGGCACGTGATCCTGTGTTTCGGCCGATGGGCACTCGGGCTGGCCCGACCAGCCCGGAGGCTGCAGCCGAAGGCCATCGCCCTGGATCACCCAAGTCACCTCCTGCCCCACGTCGATGCGGCCCTTGTCGACCACACGCAGGCGCAAGCAGGGTTCAGCCGGTTGGTCCGCGCCGGATCGGTGCCATTCCAGCCAGCCCATGCCGGACTCTTCGGCCGGACCGGCCCAGCGGCCACTGAAGCGGTTCTGGATGCCCACCAGTTCGGCCACCCGGCGGTTGCGGGGTGAGCGGTAGATGCGGCTGGGCCGGTCGGCCTGCAGCACCACGCCAGCGTCCATCACCACCATGGTGTCGGCCAGCAGACGGGCTTCCTGCAGATCGTGCGTCACCAGCACAATGGGGATGTGGAGGCTGGCACGCAGATCAGACAAAAGTGCATAAAGTCCCTGCCGGTTCATCTGGTCAACCGCCGAAAACGGCTCGTCCAGCAGCAGCAGTCGGGGCTCTCGGGCCAGGGCACGAGCGACGGCCACGCGCTGTTGCTGGCCGCCCGACAATTGCGCCGGAAGCCGGCGGGCCACATCGCTGTCCAGCCCCACCCGCTCCAGCCATTGCAGGGCCAGTTCACGCCGCTGGCGGCTCGACAGGCGCAGCAGCGAAAGGGCCACGTTGTCCAGCGCGTTCAGGTGCGGCATGAGCGCATAGTTCTGAAACACCAGCCCCACATGCCGCTGCTGGGGCGGCACATGCAGCGGCATGGTCGTGTCGGTCCAGATTTCAGAGCCCACCTGAACCCTGCCTGCGGCAGGCCGCATCAGCCCCGCCAGCACTCGCAACATAGAGGTCTTTCCAGCCCCCGACGGCCCCACCAGCGCCAGCAACTCACCGGGGCGGCATTCAAAGGTGCCCTGCAGTCGCATCGGGGCCGTCTGGCCCACCGTGACGCGCAGGACACGGTCGTCGCCGGCAGGCTGAAGGTGGGCGACCGCGCTCATCGCCGGGTCAGCCGCGCCGTGGCAAAGAAGGAAAACGCCACCGCCACGAGCGACAGCACCAGCAGAAAACCCGACATCGCGTGGGCGCTGGCCAGATCGAATGCCTGCACCCGGTCGTAAATGGCGATGGCGATGGTTTGCGTCTCGCCAGGTATGCTGCCGCCCACCATGAGCACCACGCCGAACTCGCCCAGCGTGTGCACAAAGGTCAGCACCATGGCCGACAGCACCCCGGGCCAGGCCAGTGGGAGTTCCACCCGCCAGAAGGTCTGCCACGGGTGCAGGCCGCTGACCGCTGCGGCCTCGGCCAGGTTGGCCGGGATGGCTTCGAACGCGCGCTGGATCGGCTGCACCATGAAGGGAATGTTGAACACCACCGAGGCGATGACCAGCCCGGTGAAGTTGAAAGTGAGCCGAAGATCAAAATGGACCAGCAGCCAGCCGCCCAGCGGCGTGCCCGCGCCCAGCGTGACCAGCAGGTAGTAGCCCAGCACCGTGGGAGGCAGCACCAGCGGCAGCACCACCAGTGCCTCGATCAACGCCTTGCCGGCGAAGCGTGTGCGCGCCAGCCAGCGGCCCATCCACAACCCGGCCGGCAGCAGCACCAGCAGCGTCACGGCCGCCAGTTCGAGCGAGAGACGGAGGGCTTGCCAGTCCATGGCGTGCCCTAGCGGGTGGGCATGGCAAAACCGTGGCGCACCATGATGCCCTGCGCAGCGGGGGTGGCGAGGTAGTCGTAGAAGGCCTGGGCGGCCGGCGGCGGGTTTCGCAGGAGCACCATGCGCTGTGCGAGGGGCTGGTGCCAGTCTTCGGGGATGAGCGCAAAATCACCCAGCCGCGCCACGGCGGGCGCCAGCGCCAGGGAATACGCGATGATGCCGCCATCGGTGGAACCGGACGTGGCAAACTGCGCCGCCTGGGAGATGTTTTCGCCGTAGACGAGTCGGGGCTGGATCGCCTCCCAGAGACCCGCTTTCTGCAGCGCCTGCCTGGCCAGCATGCCGTAGGGCGCATGTTCGGGGTTGGCAATGGCCCACTTGCGCAGCCGCCCGTCGCGAAGGGCGACGGCCAGGTCCTTGAGTTCGCCATCGGCCCGGATGCGCGAGCCCTTGGGCACGATCACGCCAATGCGTCCGAAGGCATAGATCCGCCCTTCGTCGTGGGTCCTGCCCGCCTGGGTCAGTTTCTGGACAAACACCTCATCGGCGGACATGAACAGATGAAAGGGCGCCCCCTGCATGATCTGGGAATAGAAGTTGCCAGAAGACCCGTAGGTCACACGCAACCGGTGACCCGTTTCCTGCTCGAAACGGCTGACGATTTCGTCCAGCGCGAATTTCAGGTTGGAGGCTGCCGCCACGGTGGCCGCGGGTTGTGCCATCGCCACCGCAGGGACCCATGCCAGCGACACCAGCCCCGACAGGAGCCCATGCAGGAATAAACGGCGGTTGCGCTTCATGATGTAAAAAACCCGTTGCGCAGTCTAACGCAACGGGTGTGTGACCGGGGACGCCGTTCAGCGCTGCTGCAGGGCGGCGATGCGCTCTTCGATGGGCGGGTGGGTCGAAAACAGCTTGCCCAGACCGCCGGTGATGCCCATGGCCTGCATGCCCTTGGGCAGTTCGCCCGGCTGGAGGCCGCCCAGACGGGCCAGCGCATTGATCATGGGCTGCTTGCGGCCCATCAGGTCGGCGGCGCCGGCGTCGGCGCGGAATTCGCGCTGACGGCTGAACCAGGCCACGATGATGGCGGCCAGAAAGCCGAGGATGATGTCCATCACGATGGTGGTGACAAAGTAGCCGATACCCGGCCCGCCCTGGCTGTCGGAACCGCGGCGCAGGAAGCTGTCGACCAGGTAACCGATCACTCGGCTCAGGAACACCACAAAGGTGTTCATCACCCCCTGGATCAGGGTCATGGTGACCATGTCACCATTCGCGACGTGAGCCACTTCATGGCCGATCACGGCTTCCACTTCTTCGCGGGTCATGTTCTGAAGCAGGCCGGTGGAGACGGCCACGAGCGCGGAATTCTTGAACGCTCCCGTGGCAAACGCATTGGGCGCCCCGTCGTAAATGGCCACCTCGGGCATGCCGATGCCGGCCTTGTCGGCAAAACGGCGCACGGTGTCCACGATCCAGGCCTCGTCTGCCGACTGCGGCTGCGTGATGACGCGCGCACCCGTGCTGAACTTGGCCATGGGCTTGGAAATCAGCAAGGAAATGAAGGCACCACCAAAGCCGATGACGAGCGAGAAGCCCGCCAGCGCGGTCAGGTTGAGGCCGTTCTGGGTGAGAAAACGGTCGACACCCAGAAGCCGGGTGACCGTCAACAGCACGATCATCACGGCCACGTTGGTCAGAACCAGCAGAAGTATGCGTTTCATAGGGTTGAATTCTCCAGAAGAAGCGGTCCCAGCATCAGATCAAAAGCCATGAATCAGGTTCCCGTGGCGAGGCGCCACTTTACCCGATCCAGATTAGGGCTGTATGACCAATATCAAGCCAGGGTCATGCCCGTTCATGGAGGGAGAGGCGGGGTGGCCGGAACACCCCGGTATCGGCATAGAAAGCAGGGTGGTGGTTGTCCTCGCACCAGCCGGGAATGCCCATCACCGGCAAAGGCGTGAAGGGTTTTTGGGCCAGCCATGCCGGATCGAGATGCGGTGCCAGCCATTCGTCCCAGGGGTGGACGCCACAGCCCGGATCCGGCGGCAGATGCAGCGGAATGGGCAGGCAGAGCACATGGGCCGTGATCGATTTGTAAGGGGTGACCAGCTTTTCGGTGAGGGCGTGGCCCAGGGTCACGACCCGGGCATCCGCCCACAAGGGGCGCAAGGTCAGGAACAGCCGCTGCCAGTCCCGCGCCATCAGGGCCTTCCACAGCGCTTCGGGCGCCTGTAACAAAAGCGCGTTCTCGTCCAAAAGCGTGATGGCGTCCCGCAGGGGTCCGCGCGTGGCCTGGATGCCTCCGCTGGCCTCGATGGCCTGGGCCTGCAAGCGGTTCAGCGCTCGCTTGGTCCTGGGAAACCGGATCCAGCACAGCGCATTGAAACCATCGTGCAGGTTGTCGCGCGTGGGTACCTGGCCATGCTGGGCAATGTGGCTCTCGTAGGCGGCCCCTTCCGGCAAGGCCGTCTGTGGCACAAAACGAACCGGCGCCCTGTCCATGGCATTGAACACGCTGGCCAGGTCGAGGGGCGCGTCGGCCTTGGCCGAGTGGAGGGACGCCTCAACGGCCTGCCCCAGCTCTCGCCAGGGTGCCATCCAGGGCGGCGCCCAGTCGATTGCCCACCCTGACACCGGCTTCAGGCCACCAGGCGCCAGTTCAGCGACTCGCCTGCTCGCAGGGGCTTCAACTCGGCTTCGCCAAACGGGAATGACTCGGGTGGGGTCCAGCTTTCCTTTCGCAGGGTGATGGTGCCGGTGTTGCGCGGCAGGCCGTAGAAGTCGGCACCGTGAAAGCTGGCAAACCCTTCGAGCTTGTCGAGTGCCCCGGCGACCTCGAAAGCCTCGGCATACATCTCCATGGCAGCGTGTGCGGTGTAGCAGCCGGCACAACCCGTCGCGTGCTCCTTCAGATGCGCCGGATGGGGGGCGCTGTCGGTACCCAGAAAGAACTTGGGCGAACCACTGGTGGCAGCGGCCACCAGTGCCTGCCGATGGGTTTCGCGCTTGAGCACTGGCAGACAGTAGTAATGTGGGCGAATGCCTCCGGTGAAGATGGCATTGCGGTTGTAGAGCAGGTGGTGCACCGTGATGGTGGCGGCCAGGTTGTCGCCTGCATCGGCGACATACTGCGCGGCTTCCTGGGTGGTGATGTGCTCCATCACGATCCTCAGGCCGGGAAAATCGCGGCGCAGGGGTTCGAGTTGCTGTTCGATGAACACCGCCTCCCGGTCGAAGAGGTCGATATCGGGGCTGGTGACTTCGCCATGCACGAGCAGCAGGACACCTTCTCGCTGCATGGCCTCCAGCGTCCGGTAGGTTTTGCGAATGTCGGTGACGCCGGCATCGCTGTTGGTGGTGGCTCCGGCGGGATAGAGCTTGCAGGCCACCACACCGGCGGCCTTGGCCCGCACGATTTCCTCGGGAGGCAGGTTGTCGGTCAGGTACAGCGTCATCAGTGGCTCGAAGGCCACACCGGCCGGAACCGCCGCCTGGATGCGGGCTTTGTAAGCCTTTGCCTGCTCGGCGGTGGTGACCGGCGGCCTGAGGTTGGGCATGATGATGGCGCGGCCGAACTGGGCAGCGGTGTGCGGCACCACGGTGTGGAGGGCAGCGCCATCGCGGACGTGGAGGTGCCAGTCGTCAGGCCGGGTGAGGGTCAGGGTCAGAGTGGGGGATGATAAGGCGCTCATCCCGCTATTGTCACACCGCCCGAGCCTCGAGATGTCGCTGAACATCGTCCCAGAAAGCCTGAGCCACCCGCTTGCCCTTGCGACCGGCCGGTCGTTCGCGGTAGAGGCGGATGTCGAGCTCGCCAGACCAGTGACCGTCTGCGGGGGCTGCATTCACCAGCCGGCCGTCACCGAGGGCCTGCCTGACCGCGCTGATGGGCAGAAAGGCCACGCCGTGCCCCTCGATGGCCATCGCCTTCAGGCTCTCGGACGTGTCGGTCTCGTAGACACGGTCCAGATAGACCGTTTCACCAGACTGCCTCAAGACCCAGTCCACCACCCGGCTGAGGTAGGCGCCCGGGGCATACGCCAGAAATGGCACCGGGTCGGCAGGTCTGCCGGGCAACCGGTGCAGGGGGTCGCCCCTTGGCCCCGGCCTGACAAAAGGCATGACGACCTCCTTGCCCAAGGTCAGCATTTCATATCGGTCGGTGTCCAGCTGGATGGGCTGGGAGGTGTGGTGATAAGCCAGCAGGAGATCGCAACTGCCTTCGGTCAGCCGCATCACCGCATCGTGCACGTTCAGCGCGATCAGGCGGCTCTTGACCGGACCCACCACCCCCCGCAAAGCCGACAGCCAGGCCGGGTAGAACGTGAACGCCAGGGTATGCGGGACCGCAAATTCGATCGTGTCCTTGGCCACCGCCGTGTGCTGGCGCAGCATGGCCCGGGTGGTCTGCATCGTATGCAGCAGATCGAGCGCCTGCTCGTAGAGCGTCTGACCTGCCGGGGTGAGACGGGTCGGGTAAGAAGAGCGGTCCACCAGGTCGGTGCCGGCCCAGGCCTCCAGCGACTGGATGCGGCGCGAAAACGCCGGCTGGGTCACATGGCGCAACTGGGCCGAGCGACTGAAGCTGCGCGTCTCGGCCAGGCTGACAAAGTCTTCAAGCCACTTGGTGTCCATGCGGGAAGTCTCCGTCGGTGTCGCGGCCGGGAGGGGCCTCCCCGCCGCTTTGTTGCAAGGCCCACATCTCGGCATAACGGCCACCTGCAGCCAGCAGATCGGCGTGCCGACCGCGCTCGACGATGGTGCCCTTCTCGAGAACGATGATTTCGTGGGCATCCACCACGGTGGACAGCCGGTGCGCAATCACCAGCGTGGTCTTGTGACGCGCCACACTTTTCAGTTCGGCCTGAATGGCTCGCTCGTTGGCCGAATCCAGTGCCGAGGTGGCTTCGTCAAAGATCAGGATCGGCGGGTTCTTCAGGAGGGTGCGTGCAATGGCCACGCGCTGCTTCTCACCGCCCGACAGCTTGAGCCCGCGCTCCCCGACGAGCGTCTGGTAGCCCTTGGGCAGGCGCTCGATGAACCCGTGAATGTGTGCCGCGCTGGCGGCTTTCACGGCCTCGTCATGGCCGGCATCGGGTCGTCCGTAGAGGATGTTGTATTCGATCGTGTCATTGAACAGCACGGTGTCCTGCGGCACGATGCCGATGGCCTGGCGCACGCTGCCCTGCTTCACCGTGCGGATGTCGAGACCCGCAATGGTGATGCGGCCTTCCGAACCATCCGGTACATCACCAGGCCTGCCCACATCGTAAAAACGGTACAGCAGCCGTGCCAGGGTGGACTTGCCAGAACCCGATGGCCCGACCACCGCCACCGTCTTGCCCGCCGGGATGGTGAAGCTCACACCGTGCAGGATTTCGCGCTCGCGTTCGTAGGCAAAATGCACGTTTTCGAAGCGCACCTCGGGGGGGCCGTCCAGCCGCAACGGCTGGGCCCCGGGGGCATCGGCAATCTCGCGCTCCTTGTCCAGCAAGGTGAACATCTTGTCGAGGTCGGTGAGGCCCTGCTTGATTTCACGGTACAGCACGCCCAGGAAGTTCAGCGGGATGTAAAGCTGGATCATGAAGGCATTGATCATCACCAGATCGCCCAGCGTCATCTGGCCCTGGGCCACCCCGACCGTCGCGCGCCAGAGCATGGCCACCAGGGCCGTGGCAATGATGAGTTGCTGGCCGGCATTCAGCATCGACAGCGTGCTCTGGCTTTTCAGACGGGTGAGGCGCAATTTTTCGAGTGCCTCATCGTAGCGGCGGGCCTCGAAGGCCTCGTTGTTGAAGTACTTGACCGTCTCGTAGTTCAGCAGCGAGTCGATCGCCTTGGTCTGCGAAGCAGATTCCGCTTCATTCATGTGACGGCGAAACTGCGTGCGCCACTCCGTGACCCTGACAGTGAAGAACACGTAGAGCACCAGCGCGGCCAGCGTGGTCCACACGTACCAGAGTTCGAACTTGATGCCCAGCAAGGCCAGCACCATGGCCACTTCGAGAAAAGTCGGCAGGATGCTGTAGAGCGAGTAAGAAATGAGCGACTGCACCCCGCGTGTGCCGCGTTCGATGTCGCGCGTCATGCCGCCGGTCTGGCGCTCCAGATGAAAGCGCAGACTGAGTTCGTGCAGGTGACCGAAGACCTGCAGCGCGATGGAGCGCGTGGCGCCCTCGGTGGCCTTGGCAAAGATCAGTTCACGCAGTTCGGTGAACAGCGTGGTGGAAAAGCGGAGCAGCCCATAAGCCAGCAACAGACCCACCGGCACCACCAGCAAGGCCTCGCTGCCAGGGGGCAAACCCAGCAGGGACTGGCCTGGCGCGGGCGTGAGGGCATCGACCAGTTCTTTCAGCAACAGTGGCACCCCCACGTTGGCCATTTTCGCGGCCACCATGAAAGCCAGTGCAGCGGCCACCCGCCAGCGGTACTGCCACAGGTAAGGCAGCAGACGACCCAGCACCGCCCAATCCGAGCGAGGGGGCTGGGCCGATGGCGGGCCTGGATTCGCACCGGTGGTCGTTCCTTGACCCACCCCGGCAGACGACATGTCGCGCATGAAAGACAATCCGAATATGAACGCCCCGATTTTGCCCCCAAGCGACCCCACGCTGCTGCCTTCGGACAAGTCCCTGGTCCTGAAGGTGATTCCCATGCCAGCCGACTGCAACGCCAACGGCGACATTTTTGGCGGCTGGGTGATGGCACAGGTCGACCTGGCCGGTTCGGTTCAATCCGTCAGGCTGGCACGGGGCCGCGTCGCCACCGTGGCCGTCAACCAGTTCATCTTCAAGCAGCCAGTGCGGGTGGGGGATATCCTGAGCTTCTTCAGCACGGTCACCCGGGTCGGAAACACCTCCATCACCGTCCAGGTCGAGGTCTTTGCCGAACGCTTCAATGCCCAGGGCGAATACGTGAAGGTGACCGAAGCCTCGCTGACCTACGTGGCCATCGATGAGCAGGGCAAGCCCCGAAGCATTCCCCGGTAAGACCCGAAAACCCAAAAAAAACCGCCCACGAGGGGCGGTGTGAAGTCCATCTGGACGTCGTTGGGAACCCGTTCGCAGTGACAGGCCCTCTTAGCGCCAGTCACTCCCTGATGCCTTCGAAGAAGCTTTTTTTGATGTGCTGACAGCCTGGCATCGATTGTGCATGTGCAGCAAATCCCGCGGGCTCCCCTGTTTGGGGGAGTCAAGCAACAACTGACTGCAAGCTGACTACAAACACCGCCCCACCGCCCGTCCGATCCCGGCAGGTGACCTCGCCGCCATGCAGGCGGGCAATGGCACGAACCCGTGCAAGCCCCAGCCCGACGCCGCCATCGCGCTCGCTGCTGCCTGGCAGACGGAAAAAGGGCTTGGGCAGGTAATCGTCGGCCCCCATCTCCAGACCATCGGCATCGGGCAGCATCAGGTCGAGGATGACGAGGTCAGGCAGGCGCTGCTGCACCCGCCGCAGTCCCTCGCCGCCTTCGGCCGCATGTTCGAAGGAGTACCCCGAACGCTCCAGGTACTCGCCCACCATGACCGCCAGGCGGGCATCGTCTTCGATCATGAGCAGGTGAGACAGTTGCATGGCGTGATGTGGCCACGGTCATGTGGCCGCAGGGCCACTGGGTTGTAAAGTTGCGTGAAGCCACTAGCCCCGCATGACGGGTTCGGCGATCTCCAGCCGGCGGCCGGCCAGCCAGACCAGCGCCATGACCGGCAGGCCAATCAAGGCGGTGAACACGAAAAAGCCGGGATAGCCCATGCCGTCGACCATGCCACCCGAGTAACCACCCAGCGTCTTGGGCAGCAACGTCATGAGCGAGCTGAAAATGGCGTACTGCACCGCCGTGAACGACACGTTGGTCAGGCTGGACAGGAAAGCCACAAAGGCCGCGCTGGCGAAGCCGGCAGCCAGGTTGTCGGCCGACACGATGACGTACAGCAGCGTGAGGTTGTGACCGGCCTGGGCCAGCACCACGAAAGCCAGGTTGGTGCCAGCCGCCAGGATGGCGCCCCACATCAGCGAGCGCATGACGCCGAAGCGCGTGGCAAGAATGCCGCCCATGAAGCCCCCGAAGATGCTGATGACAACGCCGTAGGTCTTGACGGCATAGGCGATTTCGGGCTTGGTGAAGCCCATGTCCTGGTAGAACACGTTGGAGATCACGCCAAGCACGATGTCGGAAATGCGGTACAGCCCCACCAGCGCCAGCAGCAGCCAGGCCGTGCGAACGCCGTAGCGCTGAAAGAAGTCCAGCACCGGCTCCACCCAGGTGATGCGGGCCTGCGTGCGACTTGCCAGGCCAGCACGCACCAGCGCCCAGCCCGTCACAAACGCGGCGCCCAGCCCCAGCGCCATGCGGCTGGCCTCGAACAGCAGGCTCAGCAGGGGGCCTTGACCGGCCACCCAGGGCGAGCCCACCTGTCCACCCGTGTAGAACACCCCCACGAAAGCCAGCACGCTGGCCATGAACACCCCCAGCAACCGCGCATGCTGGCCGGAGGGCGAGGGCTCCATCACCCGGGCCGAAACCGGCGGTTCGGGGGTGATGAGCGTGGTCAGCATGCCGACCGCCATGGTGGCGGCCATCACCAGATAAGTCCACTGCCAGGCCTCGTAGCTGTAACTTCCTCGGGCTGACCCCCAGTGCGATGCCAGGAACAGCGCCCCCGCGCCGGCGACGATCATGCCCACCCGGTAGCCCGCGATGTAGGCCGACGACAGCAGACCCTGCTGCTCAGGCCGGGCGATTTCGATGCGGTAAGCGTCGATGACGATGTCCTGCGTGGCCGACATGAAACCCAGCAGCACGGCAAACAGCGCCATGGTGGTGAGCGTGTGGCCGCCGCTGGCGGGATCGGTCAGGGCCATGCCCACAATGGCACCGGCGACACCCAATTGGGCCAGCAGCATGTAGGCCCGTCGTCGACCCAGCCAGGGGGTGAGCAAGGGCAAAGGCAGGCGGTCCACCAGGGGTGCCCAGATGAACTTGAACGAATACCCCAGCGCGGCCCAGCTGAAGAACGTGACCGCACGGCGCTCCACACCGGCCTCGATCAACCACAATGAAAGGGAGGAAAAAATCAGGAGGATGGGCAAGCCCGCCGAAAACCCGAGCATGAGCAGACTGAGCACCCGCCAGTCCCACAGGGCAGCCAGGCTGTCGCGCCAGGATCTGGCGGACGGCGGGGGTTCGACGGCAGCGTCGGACGTGGTTACAGCTGGTGACACAGACATGCCACGATTTTGCCTATGATTCCGGTATGTGCTGGCTCTGTGACGCGAAATCTGCCCTCAACGCTTCCTCGTTGGAACCCTCGACCCATCGCTGGTCCTCCCGGCGTGGCTTTTTGCTGGCTGCCGGTGCGGCAACCACCAGTGCCCTGCTTCCGACATCGGCCGAGGCCCAGGTGGATGTGGGCAACGCCTCCGGCATGCGTCGCCTTGTGCCCGCCCAGCAACTCGAAGGCGCTGCCTCCCAGCAGTACCGGCAGATGATGGAACAGGCCCGCCAGCAACGCACCCTGGCGCCTGACCATCACCCGCAGGTGCTGCGCCTGCGCCAGATTGCGCGTCACCTGATTCCCTTTGCCACCCCCTGGAACGAACGAGCCCGTGGCTGGACCTGGGAGGTGAACCTGATTGCCAGCGAGCAGATCAACGCCTTCTGCATGCCGGGCGGCAAGATCGCCTTTTACACGGGCATTCTGGACAAGCTGCAGCTGAATGACAACGAGGTGGCCATGATCATGGGCCATGAAATGGCCCACGCCCTGAGGGAACATGCACGGGCCCGACTGGCCAAGACACAGGCCACCAGCATCGGCCTGTCGCTCGGCGCCCAATTGCTGGGCCTCGGCGACCTGGGTAACGCTGCCGCCAACCTGGGCACCCAGCTGCTGAGCCTGAAGTACAGCCGCGACGACGAAACCGAGGCCGATCTGGTGGGGCTGGAGCTGGCCGCTCGTGGCGCATACCATCCCCAGGCCAGTGTCACGTTGTGGGAGAAAATGGCAGCCCAGGGTGGCGGGGGTGGCCCTGGCTTCTTGTCCACCCATCCCAGTGGCCCCAACCGCATCCGTGAACTGCAGGCCAATGTGCCCAAAGTGATGGGACTGTATGAACAGGCTCGGCGAGCCGGCTGAACCGCTCAGTACGGGTCTCGGACATAAGGATTGCTGCGGCGCTCACGGCCGAATGTGCTTTCCGGGCCGTGGCCGGGAATGAACACCGTGTCGTCCCCCATGGGCCATAGCCGCTGGCGGATGCTGTCGATGAGTTGCTCGTGGTTGCCCTGCGGAAAATCGGTGCGGCCGATGCTGCCGGCAAACAGCACGTCGCCCACAAAGGCGCGCTTGGCCTCGGGCGAGTGAAACACCACATGCCCGGGCGTGTGGCCAGGGCAGTGGCGCACGTTCAACGTGCTCAGGCCCACCTGCACCGTGTCGCCATCGGCCAGCCAGCGCGTGGGCGTGAAATGCCCCGCCGGCGGAAAGCCGAACATCACGCTCTGCTGGGGCAGGCCATCGATCCAGAACTGATCGCCCGGGTGGGGACCCACGATGGGCAGTTGCCGCTTCTCGGCCAGCGTGGCCGTGCCACCGGCGTGGTCGATGTGCGCGTGGGTGAGCAGGATCTGCGTGAGCTTGAGGCCCAGGCGCTGCGCCTCGGCGAGCACGGTGTCCAGATCGCCGCCGGGGTCGATGACGGCCGCGTCCATCGTTTCATCGCACCAGACCAGTGAACAGTTCTGCTGAAACGGGGTGACGGGTATGGTCAGGTATTGAAGCATCCGTGAATTGTAGAAAGGCTCACAGGTTGGTCGCGGCGATCACTTCGCCGATGTCGGTCAGGCCCTGCACGACCTTCTCAATGCCATCCTGCCGCAGCGTTTTCATGCCGGCCTGCAAGGCACTCGAACGGATGTCACCGGCGGATGAGCGATGGCGGATGTGGTGGCGGATGTCATCGCTGTTGAGCATCAGCTCATAGATGCCCAGTCGGCCTTTGAGGCCACGGCCTTCACACACGTCGCAGCCTTTCTTGATGAAGGTGCGGAGGTAGCGTCCTCCCTGCCCATCGTCCACGCCGTACTGGCTTTTCCAGCGCTCGATCTGGCTGGCCACATCGCGCTCGTCGCAGTGCTGCACGCCGTCCAGGTACTGCACCGCCAGCGCCTGCTGCTCGTCATCGGTGGCAGGGCGCGATCCCACGCACTTCTTGCACAGACGGCGCACCAGGCGCTGCGCCAGAATGGCGAGCAACGAATCGGAAAAGTTGAACGGGTCGATCCCGATTTCCAGCAAGCGCGTGATGCTCTCAGGGGCGCTGTTGGTGTGCAGGGTGGACAGCACCAGGTGCCCGGTGAGCGAGGCCTCCACCGCGATGCGGGCGGTCTCCTCGTCGCGCATCTCGCCGATCATGATGACGTCGGGATCGGCACGGAGGAAGGTTCGCATCGCGGCTGCAAAAGTCCAGCCGATGCGCGGGTTCATCTGCACCTGGCGCAGACCTTCCTGGGTGATCTCGATCGGGTCTTCGGCGGTCCAGATCTTGCGGCTGTCGTCGTTGATGTCGGCAATGAGCGAGTGCAGCGTGGTGGTCTTGCCGCTGCCCGTCGGACCGCACACCAGAATGAGGCCATAGGGCTTGAGCGCCATGCGGCGAAGGTCATCGAGGTTCTGCGAGCTGAGACCGATGCTGTCCATGGGCATGGGTTTGGACCCCGCCAGCAAGCGCAGCACCACATCCTCGAGGCCACTGCTCGTGGGCACGGTGACGACGCGCAATTCGGTCTTGCTGCCACCGAAACGGGCAAAGTCGATCTTGCCGTCCTGCGGCTTGCGGTGCTCGGAAATGTCCATCCCCGCCATGATCTTGATCCGCGCCACCATGGCATAACGAAAGCGCGACGCCACCTCCAGGTAGCGAACCAGTTCACCGTCGAGCCGGAAACGGATCCTCACCGGCTTGGGAGCGGGTTCGGCTTCGATGTGGATGTCGGACGCCTTCTGGGCAATGGCCTCCTCGATCAAGGTGTTGATCAGGCGGACCAGCGTGTTGTCGGACTCGCTGACGATGTCAGCCTCGTGTTCGATAACGACATCATTGGATGATTGAAGATCCAGCGCGAGCTCGCGCGCGGCCGCTGTCTGGTGGGGGTTGCGATGCTTGGCCGGCTCGGGCAGCGCCGATTTCGCGTAGGCCCTGGCAATGGCTGCCGGGAGGCAGCCTGGGGCTGCAAGCACCGGAACGATGCGGCGCTGCGTCATGAAACGCAGTTCGTCCAGCAAGCGCTGATCCAGCGGATCCGCCATCAGCACGACCAGCAGGTCTTCGTGCTGCATGAGCGGCAGCACGGCCTCGCGCTGTGCCACCGACTGCGGCACCAGGGCCACCGCATCGGGATCGAAATGGAAATGCCGGGGGTCCAGCACCCGGTTGCCCAGCCAGCCGGCAATCACGTGGCGAAGCTGCTGTTCGGTGAGCAGCCCCTTGTCCACCATCTGCTGCCCGATCGGACGATGGATGCCGATCTTGCGCTCCTCGAGCTGGGCCTTCAGCGAATCCCTGAGCTGATCGATGCCAATCACCCCGCTGTGCACCAGTGCCTCGCCCAGATGGCGGGCGCCATGGGCCCGTGAATGCGGGTCCTGGAGCAGTTCCCAGAGCTCGCCAGGGCTGCGAGGCTGCGGGTAGGCGGGAGCGGAGGGTGTCACGGCTTCGGACATGCAAACGGTCCATCTTCAGAGGGTGGTTAACATTGTGTCATGCTCAGCCCTGAAGAAACCGCGGCCGCCTTGCCCTTCCCGGCACTGACTCGTGCCATCGAAGCGGTCCTGCGAGACCCGCAAGTCCATGTCCCGCCTCGCCTCATCCAGCCCATGCCCGGTGGCGGGAGCCTGTTCGTGATGCCTGCGGTCAGTGGCTCGGTGGCCATGACGAAACTGATCACCTTCGTGGCCGATAACGCCACCCGGGCCCTTCCCACCATACAGGGCGAGATCGTGGTGTTTGACACCCACACCGGGCGGCGGCTGACCATCCTGGATGGCCCCACCGTCACCGCGCGCCGCACGGCAGCGGTGTCGCTGCTGGCTGCTCAGAAACTCGCGCGGCGCACCGACGGCCCCCTGTTGATCGTCGGCGCTGGCGTTCAGGGCAAATCCCATCTGGAGGCCTTTCAGGATGGGCTGGGCATTGAGGAAGTGTGGGTGGCCTCGCGCAGTCCCTCCAGCGCCGATGCCTTGGTGGCCCACGCTCTGGCACGTGGCCTGATGGCCCGCCGGGTGGACGATGCCGATACCGTCCTGATGGATTGCCCGCTGGTGGTGAGTTGCACATCGGCGCAAGCCGTCGCGCTGCGAGGCCTGCCCCGGGACGATGCCTTTGTGGCAGCCGTGGGCGCCTTCACGCCTGCCATGGTCGAGTGGGCGCCCGAGGTGTGCCGGCACGTACACGAAACGGGCACGGTGGTGGTGGACACGCGAGAAGCCGACCACGAAGCCGGTGACCTGCTGCAGGCCGGACTCGACGTGACTTTGCTCCCCACCCTGGCGGACGTGGTACGCGAATCACCGGCCTGGACGGCCCAGCAACGGGGCCAAGGCCCTGTCTTTTTCAAAAGCTGCGGCTGGGCCGGCTGGGACCTGGCGGCTGCACGCTGCGTCGTGGGCTGAGCCCTTCCTTTTTTCATGCCATGAGGTAATCAGATGATTCAACGCGTTGATGTCGGCCCGAGACTGTCGGAAATGGCCATCCACAACGGCACGGTCTACCTGGCCGGCCAGATCCCGGACGATGTGTCCGCCGACATGGAAGGCCAGACGCGTCAGGTCCTGGCGGCCATCGATGCCCTGCTGGCCCGCGCCGGTACCGACAAGACGAAATTGCTGATGGTGCAGATCTTCCTGGCCGACATGGGCGAATTCGAGGCCATGAACCGGGCCTGGGATGCCTGGGTACCCGCCGGTCATACCCCGCCCCGGGCCACGGTGCAGGCCCGGCTGGGCAACCCCGACTGGAAAGTCGAGATCGTGGCCACTGCAGCCCTCTGACAGCCACGAAACAGGAGCAGAACCCATGAATCGAGTGGCCATGGTGACAGGCGCGGGCAGCGGGATCGGCAAGGCCTGTGCGCTGGCCCTGCTGAGCGAAGGCTGGCAGGTGTTTCTGGTGGGCAGGCGCGAAGACACCCTGCGTGCCACGGCGCAGGCCGCTGCGGCAGCTGGCGGGCTGGCGCATACCCTGCCCGCCGATGTGAGCAACGAAACGGAGGTCGCCCATGTGTTTGCGGCCATCCGTGAACGCTGCGGCCGGCTGGACCTGCTGTTCAACAACGCCGGCATCTTCACGCCTGCCCGGTCACCGGACGAGATGGCGATCGAGGACTGGCGGCGCAGCGTGGACGTGAACCTCAACGGCGCGTTCTACTGCCTGTCGCACGCCTTCCGACTCATGCGAACCCAGTCACCCCAGGGGGGCCGGATCATCAACAACGGGTCGATTTCGGCCCACGCGCCGCGTCCGGGAAGCATCGGCTACACGGCCACCAAGCACGCCATCACCGGGCTCACCAAAGCCGCTGCGCTCGACGGCCGGGCCTTCGACATCGCCGTGGGGCAGATCGACATCGGCAACGTGGCCAGCGACATGACGGAAAAAATGGCGGCGGGCATCCTGCAAGCCGACGGGAGTGTGCGGCCCGAGGCCCGCATGGACATGGATGCCGTGGTGCAGACCTTCATGGCCATGGCACGGCTGCCCTTGTCGGCCAACGTGCTGTTCACCACCGTGATGGCCACGAAGATGCCCTTCGTGGGCCGGGGCTGATCAGGCCGTTTCCTGAAGCGTGTCGCCCAGCGCGCTGAGCAGCCGGTCGACCTCGGCCGGCGTGCTGATGAAGGGCGGTGCCAGCTGGATGGTGTCGCCACCATAGCGCACGTAAAAGCCCTTGCGGTACATGGCCATGGCGATCTCGAACGGCCGCTTGGCAGGTTCACCGGGCACCGGGGCGATGGTGAAACCGGCTGCCAGACCGAAGTTGCGGATGTCGGCCACGTGCTGGGCACCCTGCAGGCCGTGAACCGCCCGCTCGAAGTGGGGGGCGAGTTCTCGCACCCGCTCGATGGCGTGTTCTCTTTCCATGAGCTGCAAGGTGGCGATACCCGCCGCACAGGCCACCGGGTGGGCCGAGTAGGTGTAGCCGTGCGGAAACTCCAGCATGTAATCGGGCCCGCCGGCCGCCATGAACGTGTCGTGGATCTCGCGCGTGGCCACCACGCCGCCGAGGGGCTGCACGCCGTTGGTCACCTGCTTGGCGAAGTTGAGGATGTCGGGCGTGACGCCAAACGCCTCGGCGCCCGTCCAGGCGCCACTGCGACCAAAGCCGGAAATCACTTCGTCAAAGATGAGCAGAATGTGATGCTGCGTGCAGATCTCTCGGAGGCGCTGCAGGTAGCCCTGAGGCGGAATCACCACACCGGCCGAACCGGAGAAGGGTTCGACGATCACCGCCGCGATGTTGGAGGCATCGTGGAGGTTGATGAGGTTGAGCAACTCATCGGCCAGAGCGGCACCCGGGTATGAACCCGTGGGCGCCGCCGGCGGCATGCCCCGGAAGAAGGAGCCGTTGGGTGGCTGGGTGTGCGGCAGGTGATCGGCTTCCACGCCTTGCCCGTACAGCTTGCGATTGGCCACGATACCCCCCACCGAAATGCCGCCAAAGTTCACGCCGTGGTAGCCCTTGATGCGGCCGATCAGCCGCGTCTTGCTGGCCTGGCCTTTGGCTCGCCAGTACGCCCGCGCCATCTTCAGGGACGTGTCGGCCGACTCGGAACCTGAACCGGTGAAGAACACGTGCGTCAACCCGCTGGGCATGCGTTCGATCACCCGATTGGCCAGCTCGAAAGACAGCGGATGGCCGAACTGGAAGGCGGGCGAGTAGTCGAGGGTGGCCACCTGTCGGGCCACGGCCTGGCTGATCTCGTCCCGGCAGTGCCCCAGACCGGTACACCACAGGCCCGACAGGCCATCGAACAGCCGGCGGCCATCGGAAGTGGTGAGGTAAGCGCCCCGGGCGGTGGTGATCAACCGGGGATCGGCCTTGAACTGGCGGTTGCCGGTGTAAGGCATCCAGTGCGCTTCCAGCCATGACGCATCGGTTCGGGGAACCCCCTCGGCAGAGGTGCGGGTGGCGGCTTGCAGGTGCTGGCTGTCGGTCAGATCCATGGCGAAAAACATCCGGAGGCAAAAGCCGCATGGTAGCCATGGGCAGTCAGAACCACAAGTCCAATCAGGGTTCGGCCGCTGGCTCCACACCGCGCAGGTGATCCAGCAGGCCACTGGCGGCCACTTGTCCGCTGGCCAGGCAAGCGGTGAGCAGGTAGCCCCCGGTCGGGGCTTCCCAGGCCAGCATTTCGCCCGCACAGAACACCCCGGGCAGCGCCTTGAGCATGAGGCCGTCGGTGAGCCCTGCCAAGGCCACCCCACCCGCGGTGCTGATGGCTTCGGCCATCGGGCGGGGTGCCACCAGGTCCACCGGCAGGGCATGAACCCATCCGGCGATGTCCGGGTGGGCATCGGTTGACGCATGCAGCCGCTCCTGAATCAGCGCGACCGATACCTCAGACAAACCCAGCCGGCCCTTGAGGACCTGGGTCAGCGTTTTGCCACCTCTGGGGCGGGCCAGGGCCTCGATCAGCCGCTCACGAGGCCAGTCGGGTTTGAGGTTGAGGTGAACACGAACCGGCCCATGCCCTTCGATGGCGTCACGCAACCGGGCCGAGGCGGCATACACCAGGCTGCCCTCTAGGCCGGTGGTGGTGACGACGCATTCGCCCTTCTGCCGGAAACGGGTTCCGTCCGGCAGCGAGAAACTGAGCTCCACCGCTTTCAAAGCTTGCCCCGCATGGCGACGGGCCAGCACCTCGCTCCAGCCCTGGCGGCCCTCGACGCTGACGTCAAAGCCGCAATTGGCCGGTCGCAAAGGCTCCAGCGGTACGCCATGTGCGGCCAGCCAGGGCATCCATGACCCATCGGAGCCCAGGCGAGGCCAGCTGCCTCCCCCCAGGGCAAGCAAGACCGCGCCCGCCTGAACCTCCACCGACGACGCCCGCGAATCAAACCGAAGGCGGTATCCGCCCGATGCCAGGGCCTGCAAGGTGCCATCCCAGCGGTGGCGCTGGTGAAAGACCACGGCTTCTCCCTGTGCCGGATGGCGCAGACGGTGCAGCCAGGCCCGCAACAGGGGAGCAGCCTTCATGTCGACCGGGAACACCCGCTGCGAACTGCCCACAAAGGTTTCAATGCCGAGGCCTGCCGCCCAGTCGCGCACCCCCTGAGGCGACAGGACTTGCAACCAGCGCGAACACACATCGGCCGTTTGGCCATACCGCTCGGTGAATCGTTCGATGGGCTCGGCGTGCGTCAGATTGAGCCCACCGATGCCGGCCAGCAGAAACTTGCGGCCGACCGTGGGCATGGCATCAAAAACGTGCACGGGCACACCGGCAGCGCCCAGGCACTCGGCGGCCATCAGACCGGCTGGGCCGCCACCCACGATGGCCACAGGGCAGGAGATGGGATCGCTCACTTGTCGGGTTACCAGAAAACAGATGGCGAGATGGTAACGCCCCTGTCACCCGCCGGACGAGCACCAAGGGCAAGCGTTCGCCCGCTGAATCACAATGCCAGCATGTCTGCCTCTGCTTCCCAGCGCCTGACCCCCGCCGCTTTTGCCACCCTGCTCGTGATCGCCTTCATGATGGGCGCCAACCATGTGGCGGCGCGCATCGCGTTCGACCACGGGGTGGATGTGGCCACGGCGGTGGCCTTTCGCAGCGGGGTGACGGCACTGGTGGTGGGCGGCCTGCTGCTCTTCTACCGGGTGCCGATGCGCCTGACGGCGCGTCACCGCCGGATGCTGCCGCTGATCGGCGTGCTGGTGGCGGTACAGAGCCTGTGCCTGTATGCATCGGTGGCCAGACTGCCGGTGGCGCTGGCGCTGCTCACGTTCAACACCTACCCGATCTGGACGGCCTTGTGGGCCCGGCTGCTGTACCGCGAAAGGCCGGAAACCGCCGTGCTGCGGGCCATGCCGATCCTGCTGGTGGGGCTGGCACTGGCCCTTGACGTGCTGGGCGCTTCATCGGGCCTCAGCACGGGGAGCCACTGGCAGGCGATCGGCCATGGCGTGGGTTTTGCGGTCGCCGCGGCCGCCACGTTCGGGCTCGCGCTTGTGCTCACCCAGCATGAGGCCGGCTCGCTCGACGGCCGGGTGCGCACCTTCAGCACCATGGCGCTGGTCGGCGTGCTGGCCCTGGCGGGTACGGCCACGCAGGGAGGCCTGCAACTGCCGGATGCCCCAGCCGGCTGGGGCGGTCTGGCGGGCCTGACCTTCCTGTATGGCACCGCCTTCACCGTGATGTTCACCGTGCTGCCCCGCCTGGGTGTGGTGGGTAACTCGGCGATCATGAACATCGAGCCCATTTTCGCGCTGGTGCTGGCGTGGGCCATCCTGGGGCAGGCGGTGGCCCCGGTTCAGGTGGCGGGCGGGTTGCTGGTCGTCGGCACCGTCATGTGGCTGGGCCTGCGCAAACGCTAGCGCATCAGCCCAGCGGGAGGGCGCTGGTGCATTTCACCTCGTCGAGGCACACGCTGGAGCGCACCCCGTTCACGCCGGGCAATTGCGCCAGCGTGCCGAGCAGAAAGTCCGACAGCGCCTTGAGATCGCGTGCCACGACCTTGAGCACATAGTCGAAATCGCCGGTCACGGCATAGCATTCCTGCACCTGAGCCAGGCTGCTGACCACGTCGCGAAACTTCACCACCTCGCGGATGTGGCCTCGCTCCATGGTCACATGCACAAAAGCCAGCACCCCCAGCCCCACCTGGGCGGCATCCAGCCGTGCTTCGTAGCGCCGGATCACGCCTTGGTCTTCGAGTCGGCGGTGTCGCCGGTTGCACTGGGCGGGTGACAGGTGCACCGCCTCGGCCAGTTCCAGGTTGGTGACACGACCATGGGCCTGCAGATGCGCCAGAATGCGCCGGTCGGTCTGATCCAGATCCATCGGTTGCAATCAATTCTCTCCTTTCGGTGGTTTAGCCTGATTTCGTTGCATACATCATGGCAAACACGCCCCCAGAATGCAAACCCATTGCGTCAGCAGTGGCATAAAGTTTCCGCTTCAATTCATTCCAAGGAGCTGCTGCCATGGCCGATCTGTTTGACAACCCCATGGGTCTGTGCGGGTTCGAGTTCGTCGAGTTCGCCTCGCCCACCGCCGGCGTGCTGGAACCCCTGTTCGAGAAAATGGGGTTCACGCTCATCGCCCAACACCGCTCCAAGGACGTGGTGCTGTATCGCCAGGGTGGCATCAACTTCATCGTCAACCGCGAAGCCAAAAACCAGGCTGGCTACTTTGCTGCCGAACACGGGCCCAGCGCCTGCGGCCTGGCCTTCCGCGTGAAGGACTCTCACAAAGCGTATGCCCGAGCCCTCGAACTGGGCGCCCAGCCCATCGACATCCCCACCGGGCCGATGGAGTTGCGCCTGCCCGCCATCAAGGGCATTGGTGGCGCCCCGCTGTACCTGATCGACCGCTTCGAAGACGGCAAGAGCATTTACGACATCGACTTCGAATTCCTGCCCGGCTTCGAAGACCCGGCCAGCCGCCATCCGGTGGGCCATGGCTTCCAGCTGATCGACCACCTGACCCACAACGTTTACCGCGGCCGCATGGCCTACTGGGGTGGCTTCTACGAGAAGCTCTTCAACTTTCGCGAAATCCGCTACTTCGACATCCAGGGCGAATACACCGGCCTGACCAGCCGCGCCATGACGGCCCCCGATGGCATGATCCGCATCCCGCTGAACGAGGAAAGCGGCAAGGGCACCGGGCAGATCGAGGAATTCCTGATGCAGTTCAACGGCGAAGGCATCCAGCACATCGCGCTGCTGACGGACGACATCATGGCCAGCGTGGACGCCCTGCAGATGGCCGGCATTCCACTCATGACCGCGCCCAACGAGGTGTATTACGAAATGCTGGAAGAACGCCTGCCCGGCCACGGCGAACCGGTGGCCGAACTGCAGGCCCGCGGCATCCTCATGGACGGCTCCACCGCCAACGGCGAGAAGCGCCTGCTGCTGCAGATTTTCAGCCAGACGCTGCTGGGCCCCGTGTTCTTCGAATTCATCCAGCGCAAGGCCGATGAAGGCTTTGGCGAAGGCAACTTCAAGGCCCTGTTTGAAAGTCTGGAGCGAGACCAGATCCGACGCGGCGCCCTGCAGGTCGAACCGTCAGGCGCCTGATTCCACGGGCCCGAGTGGCCCTTTCCACCCCCACCACCATGAAAAAACTCGAAGGCTCCGTGCTTCAGCAACAACTCGCCACCGTGCCCGGCTGGCGGTTTGACGAAGAATCCCTGTCCATTGAACGGCGTTTTGCCTTCAAGGACTTCAACGAAGCCTTTGCCTTCATGACCCGGGTGGCCCTGGCGGCCGAGCAACGCAACCACCACCCGGAATGGTTCAATGTGTACAACCGGGTGGACATCACGTTCACCACCCACGACGCAGGCGGCCTCACCGAGCGCGACATCGATTTCGCGCTTTGGGTGGACGGCATCGCCGGCGAGGCTGGCAACTGACTCAAGCATGAACGACTGGACCATCCCGCAGGGCTGGGAGCACTACACCACCGAAGAACACGCCATCTGGCGCACCCTCTTCGAGCGACAGATGGCTCTGTTGCCCGGTCGGGTGTGCGGCGCGTTTGAAGCCGGCATGAAAGCCCTGCCGATCGCGCCGGACCAGATCCCGGATTTCCGCCGTCTGAGCGAGGTGCTGATGACACACACCGGCTGGCAGGTGGTGGCAGTGCCCGGGTTGGTGCCAGACGACGTGTTTTTCGACCACCTGGCCCATCGCCGTTTTCCGGCGGGGCGGTTCATCCGTCGTGCCGACCAGCTCGATTACCTGGAAGAACCCGACGTCTTCCACGATGTGTTCGGCCATGTGCCCATGCTGATGCACCCGGTGATGGCCGACTTCATCCAGGCCTACGGCGAAGGGGGGCAGCGCGCCCAGCGGCTCGGGCACCTGGAACAGCTGGCGCGTGTGTACTGGTACACGGTGGAGTTTGGCCTGGTGCAGGAACGCGACGGTCTGCGCCTGTACGGTGGGGGTATCGCCTCGTCGTACAGCGAAAGCCTGTTCTGTTTGGACTCTCCCTCGCCCCACCGTATCCGCTTCGAGCTGGAACGGGTGATGCGCACGCGCTACCGCATCGACGATTTTCAGGAAAGTTATTTCGTGCTGCGCTCGCTGGACGAACTGCTGGAACTGGCCCAGGTGGACTTTGCCCCCCTGTATGAGCAGACCGCCAGGCTCCCCACCCTGCTGCCGGGCGAACTGTCACCGGCTGACGAACTCCTGCACCGCGGCACGGGCACCTACCACCGCGCTGACAGCGCAAACACCCGTTGACGCAAGGTCTCGAGATCGCCGTCGTTCACGATGACATGCGTGTCAGCCTGCTCGTCGGCCGTCACCGGCTCCACAAACCCCAGCTGCCGCATTAACACGTCCACCCCGGCATCGGAGGGGTCCAGACCCTGACGCTGTCGTTCGGTGAGTCGAGACGTCATCTCGCTTTCGGGCGCCGAACAGGCCACGAGCGCAAACCCGGCGCCGGCACGCCCCGCCAGGTCACGCATGGCCGTGCGCTCAACCAGGCGCAGACTGGCCGCATCCACCACCACCGAACACCCGGCCGCCAGCGCATCGCGGGCCATGCCCTGCAGTCGCTCATGGGTGTGGCGGGTGGCATCGGCGCCATACCACTCGCTGACCTGCTCGTGCGTGGGGCGATCGGTGGCGGCCACGCCCAGCCAGCGTTTGCGCTCCACGTCCGAACGGATGCGCACGACCGGCTCACCCCGACCCGCCAGCGCATCGCGCAGCAACGCCGCCACCGTGGACTTGCCCGAGCCACTCACGCCCATCATCAGACAGAGCCGAGGCGCAGGCGGATCGGCCAGCAAACCCTGCAGACAGGCCCAGTAGCGCCCGAACGCCTGCGCGCCACCACTGCCCAGCAGCGCCACATGGCCACGCACCAGCGCGCGGTAGGCGGCAAACAGGCGCAAGCCCTTGAGGCCATCGGCGTCCCCCGTTTGCTCCACCCAGCCACTCACGAAGCGCCACGCCAGCGCGGGCTGCCCGTGTGCCAGCAGGTCCATGAAGGCAAAAGCCACGTCGTTCATGACGTCGATGCAGCGCAGATCGGCATCGAATTCGATGGCGTCAAAGGCCATCACCTCGCCCTGCCATTCCACCAGGTTGGCCAGGTGCAGATCGCCATGGCATTCACGCACCCACCCCGCCTGGCGCCGCGCGGCCATCCATGGAGACAGGGCTTCGAGCCGGAGGGCCATGCGCTCCCGAGCGGCCATGACATCGGCCTCGGTGACGTTCGCCGGGCGCCCGGGGTGCGCCAGCACCGCCTGCCAGCTGGCCTCCACCCATTCGGTCAGCGCCTTGCGTGGCTGCCAGGCTGCCGGTACCGGAGGCAAGCCCCTGTGAAAACGGCCCACATGCACGGCCAGTTGGTCGATCAGCTCGGCGCTGAGGCGGCCTGCCACCGCTCGCTGCGACAGCAGATCTTCCTGAGCAAAGCGGCGCATTCGCAGCACCCAGTCGATGGCGTGGGAGGTGTCACTGCCGGCCAGCGTGGCCTCGGGCGCCTTCACGAACTGCTCCCACGGCACGCTCAGCGGCAACACGTCCACATACAGCCCTGGGGCGGTTCGGGCATTGATCCGCCGTTCTTCCTCGCAAAACTGTCGTCGCCGCTCGGGCGTGGAAAAATCGAGGAAAGGGAGGATCAGCGGCTTCTTGACCTTGTATGCCCAAGGGCCCTCGAGCAGCACGCGGGATACATGAGTCTCAATCACTTGCATGCTATACTTATAGCTTATTCCCCGATAGCTCAGTCGGTAGAGCGCCGGACTGTTAATCCGTAGGTCCCTGGTTCGAGCCCAGGTCGGGGAGCCATAATTACCGTTATGAATCAAGGACTTGCATCCGAGTGGGTGCAAGTCCTTTTTTCTTGCCTGAGGCAATCCGTAGGTCACGTAGCCAAAATCACCCGGCTTGCGTGACCAAAAATAGCGGATTGCGTAGCCAGAAGCAGCCGGAACTGCGCCGTCGCTCAACACCTCAGGTGCAACCGTAGGCCAGTTTCTTGCACCGATCGCGAATCGCGCTGGCATCTTATTCCACGGACCCAGCCTCATCAAGGGCTGCAGGGAGCACCATGCTGATCCAGTTTGGGTGACAGTGGGCGGCACCCAATCTGGCACCACCTCAGTCGAAGCGCAGCATTGCCAATTTGCCGGTCAGTTGGCCCCCGCGCCACCCGCATGAAGCCTTGTCGAGACCACCGCTGCACCCGCTGTCAGCCCGCGTTCAACCGCCAGGCGTGTGACTTGTCGGCCGCATCCTGCTGACGAAACGCTTTGGGCGATACGCCCACCGTGCGCTTGAAGACTTTGGAGAAGCTGAAGGCGTCCTGGTAACCCACCTGCGCGGCCACCGCCTCGAGCTTGTGGTCGGTCTCGGCCAGCAGGCGCATGGCGCGCTGCATGCGCAGCACGCGCAGGTGGCTCAGGGGCGTGTCGCCCATCGCCGCCCGGAACCGCTCCGCGAGTGCAGTTCGGGATAGGCCCGCGTGCTGCGCAAGCTCCTCCAGCGTCCAGGGGTGTGCGCTGCGCTCGTGCATGAGGGTCAGTGCCCGGCGCACCTGCGGGTCTTGAACGGCGCAACTCCAACTGCATCCTTCTTGCCGCCGTTGCCCTGCAATCTCACGCAACGCGTACATGAACACCGCGTCAAGCAGCGCCTGAACGATTGTGTCCGTACCAGGCTCACCCGCACGGTTCTCTTGCTCCATCAGGCCAGCTGTTAGAGCCAGCGGCCCGAACGGTGGACGGCCATCGGCCTGCAGTACCGTCCATACAGGCAACTCGGCAAACAGCGGATGCAGCGGCCGGTTCCAGAGCTGGTAGGCACCCCCCACCACCGCACTGGCGCCTGGTGCGGGGGGAGTATCACTCTCCGTGAGGGTACGAAGCGCCATGCCGCTCAGGCTGGGGGACTCGCTCAGCAGGTGGTCGCAGCCACGCGCCATGAACGCCACATCCCCGGTATCAAGCGCCAACGGCTCCGTGAGAACTGGCGCATGCAGGTACACGGGACCCCGCACCACCACATGCACGCCAATGCTTTTGTCGCAGGGGAAGCGCAGTGCCGTACCCGGCGCAATGCCGCGTAAGCCCAGCATACGGCTGCGCAAGCCTGCGTCCTGAAGAATGTTTGATAGAAGATCCATGCCGAACGATTAGACATGAATATTGAATTTATATCAATTGATCGTTCCACCTCCGGCAGGCACCATCCTGATGGCCTCAACACCACTTTCAGGAGTTTCTTATGTCCCGTATCCTCGTCGTCGGCGCCAGTGGCACCGTAGGCTCCGCAGTCACCCGCCTCCTCAAGGCCCAGGGCCACAACGTCATCGAGGCAACCAGCCGCACTCCTTCTGGCGCCCACCAGGTGCAGTTGGATCTGGTTCGATCCACAGGCGTGCAGGAGGCGCTGGCGCAAGCAGACCGTGCATTCCTGATGTCCCCGCCTGGGCTGGTGAATCAAGACGTGCTGCTGGCCCCGCTGATAGACGCAGCCAAAGCCCGAGGGCTCAGCAAGGTGGTTCTGATGACGGCCATGGGCGCCAACGCCGATGACAATGCGCCGCTGCGCAAAGCAGAGCTGCGGCTGGAGGACTCCGGCCTCACGTTCAACATCATCCGGCCCAACTGGTTCATGCAGAACTTCCACACGTTCTGGTTGCATGGCATACGCACAGCGGGCCAGATTTTCTTGCCAACGGGTGACGGCAAGGGCAGCTTCATCGATGCGCGGGACATTGCAGCCGTAGCGGCCCGCTTGCTGACGAACGACTCCTTCCCGAACGAGGCTTTTGATCTGACCGGGCCCCGGGCCCTGGACCACAACGAGGTGGCAGAGGTCCTGTCCCGCGCTTCGGGCAAGCACATTGGGTACACCGACATCGCGCCAAAAGCCATGCTGGAGGGTCTTCTGGCTGCAGGCATGCCGCGCGCCTATGCCGAGTTCCTCGTGACCATACTGGGCTACTTCAAGGCAGGCTTCGCGGAACGCACCACCAACGCGGTCCACCACATTACCGGCGCCGTGCCGCGGACCATCGAGCAGTACGCCGAGGAACACAAGGAGAGCTGGGCCTGAGGGACCGGGGGAATCCGCGGCGTCGTGAGTCCAGCTGATGGGTCAAGCAAGGACTCCGCGACAGATCAGGGTTTACCCTGCCATTATTTGCACCATCACCTGCCGGTCGTCTAATCGCTGTGGCTCAACCCAGGAGGAACGCCCCACATGCCCAGACCCAAGAAAACATGGTCAGAGAAGATGCAGGCCAGACCACCCCACGCTGTAGTGCTTGACAAGGATTTCGCAGGTGTCAAGGCGGGATCGAAGCTACACATCTCCAGCCCTGAGGCGATTGCGCAAGAGCTCCGGCAAATTCCGCCGGGCACCACCGTATCCCTGCAACAGTTCCGGCGGCAGATTGCCGCCAAGGAGCGTTGCGATGCCACCTGCCCGGTATCTACGTCTCTGTTTCTGCGCATCGTTGCCGAGCACGGCTGGGAGCAGTACCAGGAGTCCGGACAGCTGGACCGGGTGGCTCCGTTCTGGCGCGTGATAGACAGCAAGTCGCCTTTGGCGCGCAAGCTGAGTTTCGATCCAGCGTGGATCGATCTACAGCGGGAGCTGGAGGCCGTAGCAGACATAGGGGGCCGGGTATGAGCCCAATCGGCTATGCGCTGGCGGGTATGCTGGCGCTGGTGGGAGTAACGTGGGGCTATGGGCTTAGGCTGCCACCGGAGGTCAATGGCACCGCGACCGCCACGTGCCAAGTGCAACCCACGGAACTGCGCCAGGTTGTGTTGGACGTTCGAAGTCAGACTTCTTGGCGAAACAAGGTCAAGCGCGTGGAGGTTTTGCCTGACGGCTCTTGGACCGAGACCCTGGAGGGTGGGCAGACGACCCACTTCGAGTGGGTTGAGATCGGGGACCACCACGCACGAATGGTCTTCTCCAGTGCCTCCGGCTACGAAGGCACTTGGGAGGGGACATGGCGTGAAGTCAAGAAGGGGCACACACAGCTAGAGGTAACCGAGACCGTGAAAATTGCGAGCCCTTTTGCACGGGTGATTTCCCGCTGGCTGTTTGACCCTACTGAATTTGCGCAGACTTACCTGAGGGAGCTGTGCGCGGAGGCCGAACGGCGTTATGCAGCGAACAGACCTCAGTGATTGGCGTCTGGCTTGAACATCGCTACACGGGCCGCGTTCGCCAGGAACACCACACCAATGGCTGCCGCCCCCCAGATGAGTCCCAAGGAGAGTGGGGAATCGAACGTTGCCAGGGGGTGGCCCGCCAGGCGTGCGTGCAACCCGGCGTGAACCACGCAGAACGCCGCCAGACAGATCCCACTGATACGCCTGATAAGGCTGTTGCCGTTCTGCGTGGCCGCGATCAGCCCCCAGAACAGCGGTATGTGCAAAAGGACGAACCACCAGCGTCCCTGCTCGTCGCTCAATCCTCGAAGCACGTACAGCAAACGCCATTCGGACTGGCTGACTGCGTCGAGCTCATGGGTGGCCAATACCGCAAGCATGAGCTGCGCAAGGATCTTTTGATGGTCCATGGTCGGGGCTTTCATCCGTTTGAACGGGCCCAGTGTGCTCTATGCGCTTTTCGGGCGCAATTACGCGCAAGGTAGTCGGCGTGACGCGGTGGGCTAGGTTCCTGGCTTCAACGCACCCTGAAGTGCTAAGCGCTCAGAATCTTGGCCGGACAAGGATCGCACGCCTCCAGGTGGCACAAGCGGCAAACCCGGTAAGCGCGTTCCTCGGTCAGAGAAGCATCAAAAAAACTGGCCTCGATCAGCCCTGCCAACACAGCCAGTTGCTGATCATCGAGCGGCCCAACTGCAGCCGAAATCGTGTCCGCACGGCAAGCAATCAACTGGTCGGCCAAGGACTCTCCCGTCTTGGTCAGCGCCAACGCCACACGACGGGCATCGCTGCTGCGGGTTCGGCGAATCAAGCGGTCAGCCTCCAGTCGGTCAACCACACGGACAGCCGCTGAGTGCGTCAGTGCCAAGGTAGAAGCAAGCCAGCCAACGGTGAAGCTATCGCACTGCCTCACGGCCACCAGGGCGACCACCTCGGAGCGCGGCCGCTGAGCCAACGCAGCCATGTTCCTCTCGATGGCATCACCGAGATTCAGGGCAAAGGCACCAATGACGTTGAGGGATCTGCTTCTTGACATCCGGGGCGGTTCCGCTGCCTCAAGCCCAGCCGGGCGGGAGCTATAAGCATACCGTGAGCGTGGATTTGCATTCCGAAACTTACATATATATGATTCATTCATATAAGTTGACGAAGGCCCGCTGGTTGCCTTCTACCCCTATAGCACCCTTCATAAACCACCCATGCACCACACTCCCCCAAACACCCCGAAGCTGGCGCCCATAGCAGTGGACCTGCACCGAGCCACGCAGCTGCTGGACCACGGCCCAGTCACGCTGGTCACCAGCGCGCACGGCGGCCGCTCCAACGTGATGGCTGCCTCGTGGGTCATGCCTTTCGAATTTGTGCCACCCCGGCTCGTGCTGGCGTTGGACAAGAACACGTTTACCCGAGAGCTGGTTGAAGCCAGTGGGGAGGTCGGCATCCAGCTTCCCACGCTACAGATGATCAACAGGGTCTATGCGGCTGGACAGCGAACCGGGCGCACCGAGGACAAATTCGAGAGCTGCCGCTTGTCGAAATTTCCTGCGAGATCGATTGCCGCACCCATGGTCGCGGGTTGCGCAGGCTGGTTGGAATGCAAGGTGATCAGAGACAACGTGGAGCGCTTTGACCTGTTTCTTCTAGAAGTGGTTGCCGCCTATGCGGATCCAGAGGTCTACCGCGACAACCGCTGGGTGGGCCAAGACAACATGGCGATGCGCACGGTGCATTACGTGGGCGGTGGCCAATTCTTCATGACCGGGGATGCGGTCCACGCAGGCGACGCTTCCCCCAGCCCTTGGCCAGAGGTTTAAATCCTGCTGAAGTAGGTGTCTACGTCTGGCATGAGGGAGTGAGCGGGTAGGTCCGCCGCAGGTATCCATGGGGTGGGTGGGTCCATGTGGGCAAATGATGTGGCCTCGCCCAAACGCGCTGCACCCCCAAGAATGCTCGGTGCAAGCGAGTTCAGTGCAGCGGCGGAACCCATCCCGACGTATGGCAGCTCTATCGGCAGGGTAAGACCTTCTGCGTTGCTGAAATCGCGACCCATCAACTCGACCGCCCGATGCAACCCGTCCGAGTTGAAGATGAATTCCTTGTCCATGCTGCATACCTCCATTGCGATTTGAAACTCAGTTTGGCCACCATCAGAACATGGTGTTGCGATTTTTGGGCTGTGCAGGCACAGCCTGTTCCACATCCCAGTGTTCGACGATCAGGCCCTTGTCAACCCGGAAGATGTCCACAACGGCGCTGCCTCGATCGTTCGCATCAGCCGGGTTCTCCTTGCAATGGTTGTGCACAACCACCAGGTCACCTTCGGCAATCACCCGCTTGATCTCGCAACGGAAATTGGTCTTCTCGACGTACGCCGCAAAACCTGCGATGAACGCGGCGCGGCCGTCTGTGCCACCGGGATTGTGTTGAATGTATTGGTCGGCTGAGATGTACTTCCGTGCCGCTTCGACGGGTTGGCGCTGCACGAAGGCCAGGTCGAAGAACGTCGTCACGATTTGCTTGGGTGTTTGCCCGGCAGTTGCCGGCATCGCAGCCAATGCGACCAGGCATACCAACACGAAACGCAGTCGGGTCAACAGAGTCATGGTGTCCACTTTCGGAAAGGTGATGGGTTCGGCAACGTCACTGGTCACCAGTTGGAAGCCGAATCGACCAACTGAACACGGGTCGATAACGCATGCAGGGCGATGGCATGCAGCATGTCGCTGACCGTGGTGCAGGCATCGGTGAGCACTGTCACCCGCTCGTAGGCATCGGCTTGGCGAGACAGCGCTGTGTGGGTCACACAGTTCTGAGTCATCATGCCGCAAAGCACCAGCTCGGTAGCCCCCAGTGCTTGCAGCGTCGAATGCAAGTTGGTGCGCTCAAAGCTGTCGGCGAAGTGCTTGACGACCACGGGTGCATCCGGTGCGGCTGCCAGGATGCGGGGATGGATCTTCACGCCTTCGGTATCGGCGTTGAAGAAAGGGGCGATGCCCTGCGCAGGGTCAGCCACATGCTGCACATGAACCACTGGCAACCCCTTTGACTGCGCATGGCGGATCGCCTGTTCCACAGTGGTCAATGCCGCCTCGGTGTTGGCCAGCGCGAACGCACCGCCAGGAAAGTAGTCATTTTGCAGATCGATCAGTAGCAAGGCCGGTTTGGACATCGGAGTTCTCCAGAGTAAGTAATGAGTGAGGCCTTGATTTTTCCGAAAGCAGGCAAGATCGACCATAGGCCCGAAAGTCAACCATCGGTAAGATCAGGCCAACTTGTATCTGCTTCTTCTGAATCGATGCCTTTGACCTCATCACCCGCCGTGCAACCGCTTCGCCGCCTGGTGGCGGTGGTGGCGTTCGAAGGTGTCAGTCCATTTCATCTGTCGGTGCCTTGCGTGGTGTTTGGCGAGGGCCTGGAGCCAGGCAACCCTTTTGAACTCGTGGTGTGCAGTGTTGACCCCGCACCCGTGCGAACCAGCGCGGGCTTTGCCTTAACCGCCCTGCCATCGCTGAGCACCCTGGAAGAGGCCGAGGTGGTGATCGTGCCGAGTTGGCGCGACATCAACGAGCGGCCCCCTGAGGCGCTGTTGCATGCCCTGCGCACGGCCCATGCACGCGGTGCCACCATCGTGGGGCTTTGCCTGGGCAGTCACGTGCTGGCCGAGGCGGGCCTGTTGGCCGGTGGAAAGGCCACCACGCATTGGGAATACGCCCCACTGTTTGCCAAGCGGTTTGCCGACATCCGGGTGGAGCCTGACGTGCTCTACGTACAGGAGGGGCGCGTGCTCACATCGGCAGGCACCGCCGCTGGCCTGGATGCCTGCCTGCATCTGGTGCGGCAGCAATTGGGAGGTGAACGCGCCAACCAGTTGGCGCGGCGACTCGTGATCCCTCCGCACCGAGAAGGGGGCCAGGCGCAATTCATCCAGCAGCCCATGCCAAAGGCCCGCACGGGTACTCGGCTGGGCCGACTGATGGACGAGGTGCGGGCGCGGCTTCATGAACCGCACAGCCTGGACACGTTGGCACAGGAGGCTGGCCTCAGCCGCCGAACGCTCACCCGGCAATTCAAGGCTTTGACCGGCACATCGGTACAGGTATGGTTGCAGGCAGAGCGCATGCAGCTTGCGCAACGCCTGCTGGAGCGTGGACCGCTGAGCATCGAGCGCGTGGCCGAGCAGACCGGCTTCGGCTCTGCGGAGTCATTTCGCTTGCAGTTCCGCCAATCTGTTGGCGTGTCGCCCAGTCAATGGCGAAAGACGTTCGCAGCGGTCTGACTGTGAATCACCGATTTAAACAGTTCAAGTAATACGCTGCATCCCCCTGCGTGACTTTGAACTAAGGCGACGCGGGCAGTTCTGCGACAACTCGGGCAAGCCAATCTCCAGATGCACTACCCAAAGCTCTTCGATGCCTTCCCACAACCACATTGAAACTCAGGGAAGACATGTCTATATCCATCACCTGAAAACCTCCAGCAGCGGCAATGGCCGAGGGTATGAATGCCAATGTGTCGTTCACGCGCATAAACGCCTGCAGAGACGTGTAGCAGGGCAGAGTGGCAATCACGGTGCGACTAACCTTCTGGGTGCCAAGGAAATCATCCAAGCGGCTGCCCAAATTGCCTACGCCGCTGGCGAAATCCACATGAGGATGGGAAGACACATCTCCCAGCTCCTGTATCTGCCGATGGAGGATCGAACCTTCCCGGGCAACACAGCAGTAATGATCGCGTCGTAGTGTCTTTCGTACCAGTCCTGAATCGACGTAGTCAGAAAAACCAATCACCAGATCAGCCTCCCCTTGCGCTAGCATTTTGGCATGCTGAGTGGGATTGAAGTCAATGACTTCAAGTTTCACCCCAGCTGCGCGTTCGCGCATGAGCAGCGAGAGCGACGGGATGATAGACAGTTGTGCATATTCATTTGCGATGACCCTGAACACGTAATCGCTCGTTACAGGATCGAATGGGAATGAATTGAAGATGCCGTCGACCTCTTCAATTATTTTCTCGAATTTTGCCGCTAGTTCATACGCGTAGTCAGTTGGCTGTAGGCCTGCGCTCTGGCGCAGGAAAAGCTCATAGGGAAAGACTTCACGCATGCGCTTGAGGTGATTGCTGACGGCCTGTTGCGATATCTCAAGTCGCTCTGCAACGCGAGAAACGTTCTTCTCGCGCACGAGATGCAGCAAGACTCTCATGTGCCTGACTTCGATTCCTTCGATCACTGAAGTTGTATCCCATACAAGTCAATCGTGATTGTCATTGTATCAGTGGGTTCCTAAAGTATCGTCTCCCAAGCATTTAACCAGGAATTCTATGAAAACCGTCATTTTGATTGGCGCCCAAGGGCGCATGGGCCAAGCCGCTATGTCAGGCCTCAAGAAGCACAATGTCATCACCGCCAGTCGCTCAGGCACAGGCTGCGACCACAAGGTCGATATCACCAGCAAGGCGTCGATCAGGGCGTTGTTCGAAAAAGTCGGGTCGTTCGACGCTGTCGTCAATACAGTTGGTTACTGCGAATACGCCAACTTCAGCGAAATGACCGATGAGCAGTGGGACACGACTATCCAGAGCAAGATGCTCGGCCAGATCAATCTGGTAAATGTGGGTCTGAACTACATCAAAGACGGCGGTTCATTTACGCTGATTTCGGGCATTCTCAATGTCAAACCCATTCCCATGGCCATCGCGGACGCTACCACGAGCGGCGCCATCGACACCTTCGTACAGTGCGTAGCGCACGAGCTTCCACGCCAGGTTCGCATCAACGTAGTCAACCCCACAGTTCTGGAGGAGGCATGGGATGTCTATGGGGAAATGATGCCGGGCTTCCAACCCGTCCCTAGCGCGCTGGTAGGCAAAGCCTTCGAGCGTTCGGTTGATGGCTTCATCACCGGCAAGGTGATATTCGTCGATGCCTGACGAAGCGCCCTTGCTTTATTGATGGCTGGTCAAGGCATTTCAATCCCGAGATCTTCATCCACGACTTGCAACTGAGCCTGGGAACTGCACCTGTCCGCGTATCAATGTCTTTGTCGCACCGCCGATCCAGATGCCATCAGCCATGGTCGAAACGCGAATCCGGCAGGGACGATCCAGAGCAGTGCCTTGGCTGAACGTGTAGGAGCTGGGTGCTTGACCGGTCTGTGCGAACCACTGGGCAATGCCCGCTGCAAGACTGCCTGTTGCCGGATCCTCGGGCAAGCTGTCGCCTGCGATGAACGCGCGGAGTTCGAAGTCGACCTCGCCGTCGCACGGCGTACTGCGCCACGGTGCCAAAACGCCGATGGCCAGCCCATCAAGTTGAGCGAAATCGGGTTTCAGGGCCAGCAGTTTGTCGCGATCATCGATCATCACGGCAAGCCATCCAGCACCGTTGTCCACCCATTGGGCTGTTACCAGGTGCGCACCGACAGCTTGAAGTCTCAACCCGGAAGACACCCGTTCCAGCAACGATGCGTCGATGGCCCCAGACCTGATGAGAGGCGGGGCTCTGAAAGCAAGTCCCTCACCCGAGCGCCGCAAAGTCACCAGGCCGACACCACACTGCTGCACATAGTCGCGCAGTTCCTGGTGCCCGGTCTTCTCCAACCAGGCATGGCAGGCACCCAGTGTTGGATGTCCTGCAAAGTCAAGCTCGTGCAGCGAAGAGAAGATGCGCAAGCGGTAGTCAGCCAGGGGATCCGTGGCCGTCAGTACGAACACCGCTTCGCTGAGATTGGTCCACCGCGTGAAAGACAGCATCTCGGCATCGGACAGGTGGTCTGCATCGAAGACAACAGCCACGGCATTCCCCTTGAACGCCGTGTCGTTGAAGACATCGACGACGGCGCAAGAATGGCTCAATGGATGGGATGGGATATCAGTCATCAGATCGGAGTACGGGGTTCACAGGGGGCGTATGAATTGCCCCGAAGATCAGTAGGTGACACCAAGGAGCCATCGATTGGATCAACAGCGCCCATGCGGCCGTGGCCCAGTCTGCTCCGGGAAGGAGTCCTCGGGTCATTGTGCCACTCAGGGCGCATCGCGCATGGCCCGCGCCAGCTCGTCGTGTCCCCGCAGGGCCAGCGTATTGGCCGCCGATTGCCGATCGCGCATCTCCTTGTTCTGGCTGAGCTTGACCTTGCCCACCAGCGAGGTGATGGCGATCTCGAACCCCACAATTTTCTGAAGCATTTCGTTGATCACCTCTGGCGCGGAATCCCCCATCTTCCAGGGCTTGGGTTCAGTCGCCTCATGTCGGCGTGTCAACTTTGCCACCACGCGACGCGCGAACCGTTCATCGTCATGCACGGTGATCGTGCCGTATGCATGCACCACCTCGTAGTTCCAGGTCGGCACCTGGCGATGCGTCTCATGTTTGCTGGGGTACCAGTTGGGAGAAATGTAGGCATTGGCACCACGAAATACCACCATCACTTGGGTACCTGTGGGGCAACGCTGCCAAAGCGTATTAGCGCGGGCGACATGGCCGATCAGGGTGCCGTGTGGACCGGCTTCGGCATCCAGTTCCATCGGTATGTGGTCAGCGTCCAGGCCGTCATCCCCGTGTGTTACCAGCACCCCCAGTGGGTACTCACGAATGATGCGGTGCAATTCTTCGGAGCGGGTTTCGGCGAAGTGAGCCGGGATGTACATGGTGGGCCTTTGATACGTGAACGACAGAATCGGCGCTACTATCGCGAACAACCGGTACAAACAGAAGTGCCAGTTTTTTAAAATATTTATGGGCCAGTTGAAGCAAACCCCAAGTGACATGCGTGGAGCAACGGGTACCGGTCGCTCCATTTACGAGCGGCTGCGCGCCCAGATCGCAGACGGTTCATTGCCTGCGGGCGCATGCGCGCCGTCTACGCGGGGTCTGGCCGCAGAGTTGGGGGTTTCGAGAACCACAGTCACGACCGCTTACGAGCAACTGGCGGCCGAGGGCTATCTGGTGACTGCCACAGGGCGTGCGGCCCGCGTGGCCATGCCACTGGATGCTGCGCAAACGCCCGAGCCATCAGGCATACGCCGCACCAGGCCAGTACCCAAATTGTCAGATTTCGGACACCGCGTCCAGGAAATCGGATTGTCGGCACTGCCACATACAGAGCCTGTTCGATTTGACTTTTTGTACGGTGCGCTGGCATCCCGGGACTTTCCGAGTCTGGCGTGGCGGCGTGCCTACCAAACCGAACTGCTGCGGCAACAGAGTCGCTTGTTTTACGCCGGGCCGGAAGGCGATGCATCACTGCGCAGCGCACTGCAGGGCTACCTGCGGCGAGCGCGGGGCCTGGCATGCGATGCCGAGCAAATCATGGTGGTGCACGGTTCGCAACAGGGCATCGACCTGTGTGCCCGCGTGCTCCTGAACAGCGACGATGCCTTTGTCTTTGAAGACCCCGGTTACCTGATGGCACGACGCTGTTTTGAGGCCACTGGAGCCCGCTGCCTGGCGACAGCGGTGGATGCACAAGGTCTTGATACCAGCCGCCTGCCCCAGGATCACCGGGTCCGCTTGGCCTACGTGACACCCTCACATCAGTTCCCTCTGGGCGGCGTGCTACCCATCACGCGCCGCCAGGAACTGCTGCAATGGGCGCGGCGACAAAACGCCTGGGTTGTGGAAGACGACTATGACGGCGAGTTCCGTTATGGGCAGCGCCCGATCGACGCGCTACAGACGATTGATGGCGACGGCCGAGTGATCTATGTCGGCACCTTCTCAAAGACCCTGTCGCCGCAACTGCGGCTTGGCTATCTGGTACTTCCACCGGAAATCGTGTCGGTGTTCCGGCAGGCCAAGCGCTTGACCGACCGGCATTCCCCCTTGCTGGAACAGCGCGTGCTGGCTTCCATGATTGAGAGTGGCGCCTATGAGCGCCATGTGCGGCGAATGCGGCGTGAAAATGAGCGTCGTCGTGCGGCCCTGCTGGATGCGGTTACCCGGTATCTGCCAAAAGATGCGCAGGTCGGCGGCACCGCAGCGGGACTGCATGTGGTGCTGTGGTTACCTTTTTTGCTGCCCGCAGAAGAACTGAATGTGGTGGCAGCCGCACGCCAGGCGGGTGTGGGCATTTACCCGGTGTCCACGCTGTTTGTCGAACCGGAGTCGCTTGCAAGACCCCGACCGGCGGGCTTCATCCTGGGCTATGCCAGTCTGACTGTTGAGCAGATTCACATGGGCATGGAAATCTTGGGTCGACTACTCTCACAAGGCTCAACTGTGAAATGAACGGACACACGCTGTTTGAGGTGAACTACAGAAAGTTTCCACCCGTAGGCAGCAAGACCCCCTTTCGTTGCAACTCAGTCTGACACCCGATGGTTCGACAAGTGTTTCCAAATGTCCGGTTTAAGACAACGAAGTCGCTGCCTTGCATTGGTTTGGAATAGGTAAACAGCCAATCCTTTGCCGTCAATTGGAGTCCGCTTGCAGCCTTGTCCCGCCGTTCAATCTGCCAGTTCGTCTGACCGTTGATGGCCGCTTGCGGTCTTTGTACGCCGCTTGGCTACCGTCCGCTCCCGCTGCAGAACCGCCCCTGAGCATGCTGGCCTCAAGCTAAAGCAGCATCCTCCCAAGTCGACCATCAATCCAACAGATACGCTCCCTGCGCCTTCTTTCTGCTGGAACCCTCCGGCAGTCCCGTGGGAACGCAGTCCCCATGGCGCTCAACAAACTTGCGCACCGAGTCTTCCAGCCATGCATGGAGCACCTCGATCCCCTGCTTCTTGTCTTCAAAGTGGTTGTATCGGTCGTAGTGAGTGTTTTGAACACCGCCCAGGCCGTGGCTGAGCAGGTGTGCGCGCTTCTCCTTGTCAATACCCCGTGAAGACAGCAACGTCTCCACAGTGCGGCGGAGGTCCCGAGAATCAAAGTCGCCTTTGAGCAGACCGAGACCCAACAGCTCGGACTTCACAGCGCTCAGCAAGTCCGAGACGGTCTGTACATCCAGGGGCACCTTGCCATGACTGGTGAACAGATAGGGGCTCGGATGAGGGCGGAACTGTGTGGCAGCCTTGGCCCCCACACGTAGAAGCTCAGCAGCGCGGCCGCGAACTGGCAAGAGATGTTCTCGGGGCTGAGCCCTTCGGCCCTTGCCATCGAAAATTAACAAAGTCTGGCCATCGGGATCGAAGTCAATGGTCTGGGCACGCAGCATTTGCGCGACCCTCTGGCCTCCCAGCCAAATGCAACACTCCAGCGCCCGGGCAGCTACCGTGGGAATGCTCCCCAGACGCATGACCAGCGCAGCCATTTCATCGGCGCTGAGCACCCGATTGCGGCTGCAGATAGCGCCCTTGACTGGGACCACTCCGTCTGCAGGGTTCGACTTGATCAAAGGCGCGTCACTCTCAACACTGGCCATGTTGGGATCCAGAGGGAGCCGAACCACGGCATTGAATGCGCCCTTGAGCATGACCCGCAACTTATCTGCCTCGCGCCTGAGCGGCTGTGCCTGAGCCTTATGGGCATCTAGGTTGGTTGCATTGGCGCTCCTGTTGCGCCTTGCGCGTGGTGCTGATAACGTGGCACGCACCAGCCGCGCAATGTCGGAGGGCTGGATCAACTCGGCCGGTTGGTGGGCAAGCGCAGGGAACGGAACCAGAACACGGCGCGTGAAGAGACTCTGGTAGTCCTGTGCCGTATCAAGCTTTCCGGAATCCTTCAGCCGGGAGATGTAGAGGTCTACGACGTCCTTGAGCGTGTGCGGCTTGGGTTCAGCAGGCTTAGCACTACCTGAGGCTGGGCTCGAGCCAGGTTCTGCTGCGGATGGCCCAGCAGGCAGGACAGCCTGAGCGGTCAAAGGACTCGACACAACAGTGGGGACCGAGATCCTCCACAAGACCGTCGGTGCGAACTGTACAACCGGGGTAGCCCAGGGCGCAGCAGACGCCAGCCAGGAGCCATTGACCGTATTGAAAGAACCGGCCGCCAGCGGCACTGTGCTGTCGGTCAGTGGCGCATTCGCGGGGCTGGACTGAGCCCCGCCCTCCTCCGCCATGCCGCTGAGCTTCGTCAGCAGCCACACATCGAGGTCAGCTTCTTCGACAGACTCTTCACGAATGGCGAGCGCCAACTGCGCAGCGCGGTTTCTGGCCTCTTCAACGGACATGTGCCGGTCGGAACCGGGCTGGAAAGTACCCAATGTCAGGCTTTGCCGCTTGGACTTGCGCATGCGCAACACCCAGGTTTTGGAGCCTGTGGGAAACACCCTCAAGCACAGGGAAAGTCGACCATGGGGCGTGTGGTGTTTGATGGAATCAGTGACCAGGAACTCTTTGGTCCGAGCGGCCAACTTCCTGACATGACTGTCTACGAGAGGTTTGGTGGACATAAGTACCGATGACGAATGCATGTAATCCCGGTCCACCAAATGGCGGTCCGGACCTGTTGCGATTCGCTTCGGTGCCGTCCATCGGCACTCTGTGCACCCGGCGTCCATCGACGGGTGGGCTTGTGCGACGTCGAGAAAAAAGTCCACGTAGCCAGAATTCACTGTTCACGTAGCCAAAATTTCGACTCCACGTAGCCAAGAAACGGCCACTTGCGTAGCCATTCGTTTGCGAGGTCAAGCTGCATTTTGCAACTTTTTGAAGGCACGGTGGTGGCTAAGCGCTTGATTCCATTGGTTTTAGTTGGCCCTCTAACCCGCCTGGGATCATGACCCTTCAAATCCCTGCTCGGGCGAAAAGTCATGACTGTTAATCCGTAGGTCCCTGGTTCGAGCCCAGGTCGGGGAGCTAAGTTAAGCAGTTGATTTCAAAAGCCTTTTTCGAAAGGCCTTTGTCTTTTCCGGGGTCTGAACCGGGGTTGATTGCGCATGTGATTGCGCTTGTCCACCGGGTCCGGCAGCTGCCGGACGCAGCGCTGCGGCACGCGGGCCTGGACTGCTTCGGCATCGGGTCTCGTTGTGTATAGCAACGCCCCGTCCGACCGCGCCCTCCCGGCACAAGCACTCACGGACCGCTGTCTTCGGTCTAAAGAACCCGGTTCGCCCGTGTTCGCTGGCACGACGCCTTAAAGCGTCCTAAAGCGTCCGCACAACGCCGAGTTCCTAGACACGTCACCTTCAACCACCGGAGATGACGACATGTCTGACCAAACCACCGCCGTCGCAGGCCACCGAGTTCTCACGTTCACTCGTGCGGTACACCTGCTGAAAAGCCGGGTGCCAGCCGTGCCAGCGCTTCAGTCCGCTGGCATGACCTCAAGGACGCGGGCTGCGGTCCGCAGCCCACTCAGTACCTTGACGGCCACTTCGTCCGAGAACCCCGGCGGCAGTGCCCGCTGCACCTCGTCGATGACGGCCGGCGTGCGTTCAATGAGCTCCTGAATCAACGGCTCTGCGGTTTCGCCGTAGCCGAAGCGCTTCGCGGTGCTGTTGAAGTGACGCCGCTGGATGCGTTCCACCTCGTAGTGGCGGTTCTTCGCCACCAGGGCCATGGCGAGCTTGAGCTCGCGCGGTGACCACTGGTTGGGGCCATCGCCCGTCACTGGATAGGCGGACATGACGTCGTAGAGGGGCGTCAGCCGGTAGCGTCCGCCGGGGAACAGGTGGATGCTGAAATTCTTTGCGTGCCCATCCGGCGCGCGTAGCATCCAGAAGAGCAACTGCGAGGCCATCAGCGTGCGCAGGTCGCGCTCCGCGTCGACCGACTGCTGAAGAAGGTTGAACAGGACGCCGAGCCCTGGGCCGCCTTCGGCCTCGTACTTCACCAGCGGTGAGGTGCCGGTCGCCTGGCAGAAGTCCTCCTGCACCAGCCGCAGCAGGCGCTGGCCATCGGCAGACACCACCCGGTCAAAGCGCTCGACCACCAGCACGCGCTGCTGGCCAAAGGACGCAATCTCCGCCTTGGGCACCGGCAGGCCGTAGGCAGCGAGCAGCTTCAGACATAGCCACTCGTTGTCCACCGAAGTGGTGAAGTCGGCCTGCCGCCCGCCGACCAGTCCCAGTGGCAGCTTGAAGATGTGCGTGGTGGGCGTGGCGCCGCGCGGCTTCATCCAGCGGCCGTTCCAGCGCAGGAAGGCGTCTTTTTCTTGTGCGCCTGCCAGGGAGATTCGGAAGTCGTCGTCGGGGTCGCGTGCCGCGCCGAAGCGGTCTGGCGTCACGACCTCGAGCAGGTGCCGCTCGATAGCCGCGTCGTCCACCTCGACGCCCTCGACCCGGTCATGCCCCTCGGGTGCCGTGCCTTCAGGCAAGAACTGCAGCGCGCCCACGCAGTCGCGGCCGATGGCTGCCAGCAGATCGAAGGCCTCGACCGACCCAGTCCGGAAGCGCTCTGCCACCCGCTTGCGGATGGCCGGGCTGTCCGGCAGCAGGTTGTCGAAGTAGTGCTCGACCGCGGGGCCCCTGAGAAGCTCGTCCCCCAGGCCGAAGGGCAGCGACAGCGACAAAGGTCGCCCCACTGCTGACGCCCGCCAGGCGGGGTCGTACTGCAACTCCATGTCGCCACGGGCGCCAACGGTCCAGCGTCCGACATAGGTGCCGTTGGCCCACAGGGCCAGGGTCTGGGTCTTGGAGCGGCGCGCCATCTCACCACTCCGGCGGCGTGGCAGCGGCAGACCCAGGGGCCTGGGCTCCGCCGGCTTCAGGTGCCTTGGCCAAGCGCTGCGCCAGACTCAGCTCCAGCCCGACCACGGCGCACCAGGTCAGCAGTTGTTTGACGCTGAGCTCATCGGCGTGTCCCTCCAGGTGCGAGACCCGGTTCTGGCTCAAGCCCAGCCGTGCGCCCACCTCGGCCTGCGTCAGACCCCGCTGCTTGCGCGCGGCGCGCAGCAGCTGTCCGAGCTGGGTCGCGGTCAGCAGCGGTTGGGCAGCAGAAGTTAGGGAGGAGCTTGAGGCGGCCATAGAGCATCTGTCTTTCAGATAAAGGCAATGTATCCGCAAAGCAGATATGTCGCAAGTAGCTGTATTTCAGATGCCATCTGCTGCCCGTGACAACTTCCTCCGGCGGGACCCCAGAAGACCAAAAGATGGCCTTACACGGCATCGAGACGACCGAGTCCGCACGGGATTTTGATTGCGCAAATGATTGCGCATAGAGGTTCGTCGGGGGTGTTTAGGCGTTCGCCGCGGTTCGCCCTGGTTCGCCCAAGTTGTTGATATACTTAGGTTTCTGGTGACCGCAAGGTCGATCGGCCAACGTCGGATGCGGCACGCCGCGCTTCTTCAGGGGCAAGTGATGGATGATCCGGCGCGCACGGCGCGACACAAGACCATCATGCGGCCCGCCAGCCAAAGAAGCGGGCAATCTCGGCGTGCTGAGCCATGGCGTCCTGCCGCCCCAGGGCAATCAGCTCCTGGGTGTAGGCCGCCTCGAACAGCAGGTAACTCAGCAAGGCGCCGTCCTGCCTGGGCCCTCGGCGGGTTCGTGGACCCAGCAGGTTCAGCAGCTTCTTCAAGGACAAGGGCATGGCATCGGCATGCTTCACCGCCAGGTCGTCGAGCCGCTGGGAGGGCGCAATCAGCAACAGCTCCACCGGCCGCAAGGGGGTGGCGGCGCGCACCTCCGGTGGAATCAGGCTCAGGGTGTGGTTGATCCGTTGCAGGCGCTCGACATCCACGGCCAGGGTGTCCAGAAAGATGCTGGACATGGCATGGCCGGCGATCTGCGCCATGGACGGGTAGTCGTGGCGATCGGCCTGCCGCGCGGTCGGCTCGGCCATCCGGCCGACACCGATCACCAGCACACGGTCGGCACCCAGGTGGATGGCGGGTGAGATCGGCGCGGTCTGCCGCATCGAGCCATCGCCAAAATAGGCCCTGCCGTGTGGCCCCCTCAGCTTGACGGCCGGGAAGATGAACGGAATGGCCGAACTGGCCATGAGATGCTCGATCCGGATCTCGCACAGCTGAGCCATCCGCTGGTTCCGGATCCAGGGTTGAATCGGGTAGGGGCTCTGGTAGAAGGTGACGTGCTCGCCGCTGGCGTAATTCGAGGCGGTCACCGCCAGCGCCCGGAGATGACCCTCATCCAGGTTGTAGGGCAGACGCTTCCACTCCAGCTGCTCTGCAAGGAGATGCCGAAGTGGCGTGGGGTCTAACAGCGAGCGAGGCCTCAGACGGCTGCTGGCAAACAGCCATCCCAGGCTCAGCAACGAGAGCCATCGCATGCCCGACACCAGCATGTCACCGATGTCGGCCCGGTAGACCTGTCCGGCATGAAAGCCGGACCACACGTCCACCAGCCGCTGAAGGGTGACGGGGTAGGCATGCGCGCCACAGGCCAGTGCAGCCGCATTGAGCGCGCCCGCCGAGGTGCCGCAAATCACCTGAAACGGGTTCCGGGTGTCAGCGCCATGTTGCCGGGACAACTGACGAATGGCATCCAGCACCCCCAACTGGTAGGCGGCCCTGGCCCCGCCGCCACTCAGAACGAGACCCGTGGTCAATCTTTCACTTTGCAGGTGCTGATGCCGAAAGGCAGATAGGCCGGACACCATCCGATCGCGGCCGTCAGGATGGGCACGATACCGATGTACCCCCATGCCCCCACCGTTCCCGTGGCAGCCAGTGCAATCAGCACCACACCGAGCACGGCCCGGGCCACCCGGTCATAACCTCCAACATTGGCTTTCATGTGCATCACCTCCAGAAAAACGGCTCCGGATCAGAACCGCTAGGGAAGGTCTGCAAAACCCACCGCTTGGCACGGGTCGTGCATCATGAAACCATGAAACAGATGAGCCTGGACACCACTGGATTCGAGCGCAAGACCAAGCGGACGCGCAAACGCGAGTTCTTGG